>TARA_R110002012_G_scaffold77282_11_pt1 | contig 23988 bp, 20 predicted proteins | sample TARA_R110002012 | Tara Oceans TARA_R110002012 (sample SAMEA4396515) | marine metagenome | biome: Westerlies Biome; feature: [DCM] deep chlorophyll maximum layer (ENVO:01000326); material: water (ENVO:00002006), including particulate matter (ENVO:01000060) such as... | depth 40 m | reverse complement strand
ATGTCGATGGCGGCCGGCTTGGCGCCGATCATCTCGACATTGTAGCGCTCGAGCACGCCCATGCGCTGCAGCGAAAGCGCTGTGTTGAGCGCGGTCTGGCCGCCCATGGTCGGCAGCAGCGCGTCGGGGCGTTCGCGGGCAATGATCTTGGCCACCACTTCCGGCGTGATCGGCTCGATATATGTGGCGTCGGCGAGGCCCGGATCGGTCATGATCGTCGCCGGGTTGGAGTTGACCAGGATGACCCGGAACCCCTCTTCCTTCAGCGCCTTGACGGCCTGGGTGCCGGAATAGTCAAATTCACATGCCTGCCCGATAACAATCGGTCCCGCACCGATAATGAGGATCGACTTGATATCATTGCGTTTTGGCATGGTCCGGGTCCCTGTTGTACGGGCTTCGCGCAAAAATCCCCCCGCTGGAGATCGACCACCCGGGAGACGCCATGCGCAAAATCTGAGGCTAGACGCGGCTTATAGGGAAATGTTGCTCAGCGCGAAACCCCAAATGCGTGATTGCTTGGGGGAAAGTGGGATACTCGCGACAGATGATGACGATGCTGGTGTGCAGGCCGCTCGCCACTCCGTCTTACCGGACTTGATCCGGTATCCAGTCAGCCCAAGCCCTTGGGCTGAATAAAGTCCCTTGACTCGGCAGACGCCGGGTCGCTGGATTCCGGCTCAGAGGCCGGAATGACGGGTGGCGAGCGCGCACGTCGCCTTGGAAAATGAAGTTCGTGTATGATCAGGAGAGCGGAAAGGGAAGACGAGGGGAGCCTCATGACGGCCAACAAAACGATCACTGCTGAGGAATTCGACCGTCGTTTTGACGAAGGCGAGGATGTCAGCGAATTGATCGGCTGGTCGACAGCCCGCCGCCCGTGGCAGGAGGCAAAGCGCGTCAATGTCGATTTCCCGGCCTGGGTGGTCAACGGCCTCGACACCGAAGCCCGCTGCTCGGCGTGTCCCGGCAGGCGCTGATCAAGATCTGGATCGCGGAGCGGCTGGAGAAGGCGTAATACAGACGAAAGCCGATTGATCGGGGTGTAGTGCGTCGCTCGATCTACAAGACGCATTCTGTTGGCTGAAATGTACCTGTTCCGCAAGAGTAGCGGCGCAGAGCGATGCGGCCCCGATTGAGCCTGCCAGCTCACGGCACTTGCTCGCCTATTTCTGCCGCTTCTGCAAATCCAGCAGCCACTCCACCACATCGGCCTTTTCGTGATCGAACAGCCGGAACGTCGTCATCGGGAAATGGTCGGCCTCGAGGAAGGCTTCGAACCAGGCCCGGTCGCGGCCTTCGATGCTGACAATCATCGAGTAGGGCGGGGCCATGTCGGCGGTGAGCTTGTCTCCCTCGCGGACATGGCAGTCGCGGCACCAGTCATCGACCACGGCCTGACCACGCTCGACGGCTGTAGCGTCGGCGCGCGCCGGGGCTGTGGCAAGCGGCAGGCAAAGGGCTGCGAGCGTCATGGCCTGAATGGCTTTGATGACAATAAACGCCGCCCTGTCAGAGACTTTCCTTGTGGCCATTTGCTGCACTCGCTGTGATTGCTTCAGCCAGATCATGCGGCATCGGGTTTGCCCGTGCCATGATCGGGATCAATCCTCGCTGAACCGCTCAGCCGCCGGTCAGGCTGCCCCAGCGGGTGCGGACCTCGGGCATCTGGCTGCGGCTGACCGGCAGCTGCTTTCCGTCGATGGTCTGCACCAGCAGTTTCGGGTTCTTGCCGCCCTGCCGGCTGATGGCCTCAACACCTGTGTCGGAGACCCAGTGCGAGCGGTGGATCTGCTGGCCGGCACCGGCTTCGGCCATTGCATCGGCAAGCCGCATCAGGACCAGCTCCTCGCCTCTGGTGGTGACCACCAGAACATAATGATCCTGCACCTCGAGCCGGATCAGCGTGCCGCGCTTGTCCACCGGCACCCGGTCGAGCAGGGCCGGTCGTTCAGGCACATCTGTGGAGGTTGCGGCCGTGATGCCGCGGTCGTGTTCTTGTGCAGAAGAGATCGCCGGTGACGCTGCCGGGAGGGCCGTACTATCCCCCGCATCCGCAACCCCGTCTGCCACACTATCGGACGTGCCGCTCATGCTGAGCCAGGCCAGCAGCGAAAACGACACGCCGATCGGCAAGGCGACCAGGGCATTTTCCGCAATCTGCAACACATTGAGCGGGCGGATCAGCAGCGCGAAATTGATCACCGAAATCACCAAGCCGACAGGCAAAGCCGATACAATGGCGCCAACGAGCATGCGGCCGAGGCGAGAGGGCAGGCGGGTTGCCAGCAGAGCGTCGAAAAATGCGATACTGATCAGCGCACTCGCCCAACTGGCGGCAAGCAGCACCAGCCAATAGCCAAGCCGGGTGGGAAAGGCCAAACGTTCATAAGTGCCGAACGGGCCGGTGACGACGAACAGGCCGACCACCAGCGCAAACACCAGCCACAGCCTTGGCCGCTTGAGATGGGTGTGCAGTTCACGAAGCGTGGATTGCAGCAATGGGTCGCTCACGAAGTTCTCCGGTCACAGACGCAGATGGCGTTGAAGAACGCCTCCGTTCATGGCCGATAGGGGCAGATTAAGCAATCGGAGCGCCGGTGTTTGACGTCTAAGCCCGCTGCGATCCACAACAATGGACCTGTTTCATGACCCTTGAACCTCTCATCAATGCCAGCCCGGCGATCCAGTTTCACGTGCTTGCCGTCGTCCCGGCAGCGGTCATTGGCGGCATCATGCTGCTGGGACGCAAAGGCACGCCGGCCCACCGCATCGCGGGCCGCGTCTGGATTGGGCTGATGCTGATTGCGGCGCTGTCGAGTTTCTTCATTCACACGATCAGGATGTGGGGCGCATTCTCGCCCATCCATCTGTTGTCGGTGCTGACATTGTTCGGCGCCTTCGCGGTGGTCTGGTCGGCGCGGCGGCGCGACTTCACCAACCACCAGCGGGCGGTGAAATTGCTCTATTTCGGCGCCATCGGAATTGCCGGGGGCTTCAGTTTTCTGCCGGGCCGGATCATGCATGAGGTGGTGTTTGGCGCGACTGAGGCGAGCGCCAATGCCCCTGTCGTGGCTGCTGCAACGGTCCCGGCGGCTACCTCTCCGGCGATGCAGATTGTTTCGGCGGCGCCAATCTGGGTGTGGCCGCTGCTGATCGGCCTGATCGTGCTCGGGGTAAGCCGCATGCGCGACCGGGTCATGCCGGTGTGGCGGCTGATGCTGTTGCCGGCAGCACTTACAGTTTCGACTTTTGTGACCCTTCTGGCCGGAGGACTGAGCGTCTCAGGCCTCGCAGCCGTGGCTATCGGTCTTGGCCTGGGACTGGCCGTCGGCTGGTTGACAATGCGGGCGGTCGTGACGGCGCGGCTTGCCGGCAACCGGGTGATGGTTCGGGGCGAAGTGGTGTCGCTGATTGCCATTCTGGTGATCTTCGCCAGCCGCTTTGTGAAAGGTGCCCTGACGGGTATTGCGCCTGATTCCCTATTGGTGCCCGGCGTGGCGGAACTTTTCGTCGCCGTACCGGTTTTCTGTGCGGGCGTGATGGCTGCCCGGGCGCTGGCGCAAGTCGGGTTCAACCCGCTTGCGCGCAAATCCCGCCGGTTGATGCTCGAAGCCGAGTGTTGAAACTGGCCGCAGTGGGCCGTACAAGCGCTTTATTGAAGCAACGGCTCATGCGGCCCGGGAGAATTGAGACCATGGATTGGAAAGGCCGTCGCCAGAGCAGCAATATCGAGGACCGACGTGGAACTTCGTCGCGCGGACGCAACCCGTTCGGCCGCAGCGGCGGTATCCGTCTGCCGTCTGGTGGCATCCGCCGGTCGGGGATGAGCTTCAAGACCATCCTGATCATCGGTGTGATCTATCTGGTGCTCAAGCTGATCGGCATCGACCCGCTGCAAATGCTTGGCGGCGGCAATACCGGCGCGCTCACCGGTGGCCAGAGCCAGGCAGAGCGTCAGGTGACGCCGGCCCGGCAGGACGAGATGACCCAATTTGTCGCCACCGTTCTGGCCGAAACCGAGGATGTCTGGAACGGCGTGATGAAATCCCAGGGCTTCGATTATGCCGAGCCCAAGCTGGTGCTGTTTTCCGGCGCGGTCGCTTCCGCCTGCGGCAACGCCAGTTCCGCCTCCGGACCATTTTATTGTCCCGGCGACCAGAAGGTCTATATCGACCTCACGTTCTTTGACGAGCTGGCGCAGCGGTTCAAGGCATCGGGCGATTTCGCCCAGGCCTATGTGCTGGCGCACGAGGTTGGCCATCACGTCCAGAACCTGATCGGCGTGCTGCCCGAGTTCAACCGCATGCGGCGTTCGATGAGCCAGACGGAAGAAAACCAGATGTCGGTCCGGGTCGAGCTGCAGGCCGATTGCTTTGCCGGGATCTGGGGGCATTACACCGCGCAGAAGGGGCTGCTCGAGCGCGGCGATCTGGAAGAGGCGCTCAATGCCGCCCAGCAGATCGGCGACGACACGCTGCAGCGCCGGACCCAGGGTTATGTGGTGCCCGAAAGTTTCAACCACGGCACCTCGGCGCAGCGCAAGGAATGGTTCGCCCGCGGCTTCGAAACCGGACGTCTGGAAGCCTGCGACACGTTCAACAACCCGGTGTGAGTGGTGTAACGGGTGAAGGATCAGTACGGGGCCGCATCCGGCAGGGTGCGGCCCCGTTTGCGTTTGCTCAGGCCGGTCGTTTTTCGCTGTCGAGATGGGCCATCAGCGCATCGGGATAGCGGTTGCCGACAGCTGCGCCTTTTGGCACTGCGGCCTCGATCCGGGCCAGATCTTCCGGCGTCAGCTTGAAATCCAGGGTGCCGAGCGATTCCGCCAGCCGGTCGCGGCGGCGGGCGCCGACCAGCGGCACGATGTCCTCGCCCTGTGCTGCCACCCAGGCAATGGCCGCCTGCGCGGTGGTCATGCCCCGGGCTTCGGCGATCCTGCCCAGGGCTTCTGCCAGCGCAAGGTTGCGGCTCTCGTTGTCGCCCTGAAACCGCGGGCCGTGGCTGCGAAAATCGGTGGCGCCGAGACTGCCGGGTTTCCAGTGACCGCTGATCAGGCCGCGTGACAGCACGCCATAGGCGGTGATGGCGATGCCGAGCTCGCGGCATGTTGCGAGAATCTCGTCCTCGATGCCGCGCGAGATCAGCGAATACTCGATCTGCAGATCGGAGATCGGATGCACCCGTGCTGCGCGCCGGATGGTGTCGGCGCCGACTTCCGACAGTCCGACATGGCGGACCAGGCCGGCTTCGACCATCTCGCCAATGGCGCCGATGGTATCCTCGACCGGCACGTCGGGGTCGACCCGCGACGGCCGGTAGATGTCGATGTAATCGGTGCCCAGCCGTTTGAGACTGTAGGCGAGGGCGGTCTTGAGCGCCTTGGGACGGGCGTCATAGCCCAGCCAATTGCCGAGCGGATCGCGCAACGCGCCGAACTTGACCGAGAGCAGAACCTTGTCGCGGTCCTTGCCCTTCAGGGCCTCGCTGATCAGCATTTCGTTGTGGCCCATGCCATAGAAGTCACCGGTATCGAGCAAGGTCACGCCGGCCTCGATGGCGGCGTGGATGGTGGCAATGCTTTCTGCCCGGTCAGCGGGGCCGTACATGTCCGACATGCCCATGCAGCCAAGGCCGAGCGCCGAGGTGGTGGGGCCGGTTCTGCCGAGTTGAACTGTTTTCATGTCTGATCTCCAGGCTTGGCTGCCGCGACGCGCGGCGGCGACGGACGGGTTTTAGCGCACGACCATCTGTGCGATAATCCATTGCAATCGAAACAAGCTGTGCGGAAAAATGAACAATGCAGGATCTGCCACTCGCCGATCTCGATGCCTTCGCCACCATTGCCCGGATGCGGAGTTTTCGCGCCGCCGGCCGTGTGCGCGGCGTCTCGGCCTCGTCGCTGAGCGAGGCCATGCGGCGGCTGGAGACACGGCTTGGGCTGCGCCTGCTCAACCGGACCACCCGCAGCGTCACCCTGACCGAGGCTGGCCAGCGGCTGCTTGACCGGCTGGAGCCGATGCTCGGCGAAATCGGCACCGCGATCGAGGATATCAACAGCCTGCGCGACCGTCCGGCCGGCCGGCTCAGGCTCAACGTACCGGGCATCGTTGCGCGGCTGATCATGCCGGATATCGCCAGCCGGTTTCTGGCGCGCTATCCCGACATCACGCTTGAAGTGATCTCGGACGACAGTTTTGTCGATGTGCTGGCCGAGGGCTTTGATGCAGGCGTGCGCTACGAGGAATCCCTGCACCAGGACATGATCGCAATTCCCATCGGGCCGCGGCGGCAGCGCTATGTCTGCGCGGCCTCGCCGGCCTATCTCGAAGAGCATGGCGCGCCCGGCCATCCGCGCGACGTGCTGGCCCATGCCAGCATCCGCCACCGCTTCGTCAGCGGCCGCATCTACAATCTCGAATTCGAACGGGACGGCGAAATCTTCAGCATTGATCCGCCCGCGCGCCTCACCGCCGACACGATCGAGATGGAACGCGCCGCGGCCGAAGCGGGGCTCGGGCTGCTGTTCACCTTCGAGGATTTCCTGGAAGATGCGCTTGCGGCGGGAACACTCGTCCGTGTGCTGCCCGACTGGACGCAATCCTTCTCCGGCCCGTATCTCTATTTCCACAGCCGCAAATACATGCCGACGGCCCTGCGCGCCTTCGTCGATTTCGTACGCGAGGATGGGCACAGCCCGAAGTAGCGAGACCCGCGACAGGCAATTGGCAATCTGAGCCCGGTTTTGACTTCATACCCCTCATTTCTTGTAGGGCGTGCTTAAATGTTCATGAGCTAAACCAGTGAGATTTAGGGGCAAGTATCGGCAGGGAAAATCCGCCGGACAAATGTTGCGGCATGATGCTTCAAACCTGAGGAACGATGAACGTTCCAATCCTCATCACACATCTGCAGGCCCGCAATCATGACCCTCAAGACACGTATCTTCCTGCTCGCACCGCTGGCCATTCTTGGCATGCTGGTGGTGGGTTCGATCTTCTATTTCGGTGACAAGATCGCGCAGAACTACCGCACTGATCTCGCCACGATCCAGTCGCTCTACTCGCTCGACCAGAATATCGAGCTGGCTTTGCTGCAGGCGCGCCGCGCGGAGAAGGATTTTCTTCTGCGCAGCCGCGAAAGCGATGTGGTCCGGCACGGGGAAGTTACCGGCGCGGTGGCAACGCAGATTTCAGAACTGCAGCAACTGGTGAGAAAAGAGTTTCCCTCGGAACTTGATCAGCAGGTCGATACGCTGAAAACCGGATTTGCCGCTTATGTTGCAGGCTTCGAGGCTCTGGTGCAGAAGAACCTGGCACTTGGCCTTGACGAGAACAGCGGCTTGCAGGGCTCGCTCCGGGCCGCGGTGAAGGAGGCGGAAACCGTGCTCGACACGCTCGAGCAACCCGAGTTGAGCGTCAAGATGCTGATGATGCGCCGCCACGAGAAAGACTTCATCATGCGCATCGACGAGAAATATGTCGGACGCCTGAATGACCGCGTGGCCGAGTTCAAGCAGTTTCCGCTTGGCCTGTTCGGTTCGGTGGCCAACCGCGATGCCGTGTTTCAGCTGATTGACGTCTATCAGAGGGATTTCCAGGCCTTTGCGACGGCGACGATGGAAGAGCGCGGCTTGAGGCAGGACCTCTCGGCGATCTATGCCGGCATCGAACCGGCTCTCGCGGATATCCAGACCTTCGTCTTCGAGCGCAAGGAAGCCACGGCGCGGGAGTTGAACGCGGCCCAGGCAAGCATCTTCCAGACCGTCATTTTGGTCACCGCCCTTGCCATGCTGGTGATCGGCGTGGTCGCAGTGCTGGTCGCGCGGTCGGTCGGCAAGCCGCTGGCCTCGACCGTCGCGGCACTTCAGGCTCTCGCCCGTGGTGAAACCGGGGTGGTGCTTGAAGGCAAGGAGCGCAAGGACGAAATCGGCGATATTGCTGTTGCCTTTGATGCCTGCCAGGCGCTGGCTGTCGAAAAGGCCCGCCGGGAACAGGAAGAAGCGAATGCGCGCGAAGCCGGTGAACGCGAGCGGCGGGCCGAGGAAGCGCGCCGCGATGCAGAGCGCAAGCACGATCTGGAAACCGCCATCAGCGCGCTGGACGCGGCGCTCGGCAAGCTTGCCGATGGCGATCTCACCGCCAGCATTGCGGAGCCCTTCGTTGGTGAACTCGACAATCTGCGGGTCTCCTTCAATGCGTCGGTTGAAAAACTCAGCGAAACGCTGACGGAAGTGAAGTCCAACACGGACAGCATCGCCGCCAATTCGGAAGAGATGCGGGCTGCGGTCGACAATCTGTCGACCCGCACGGAACGGCAGGCAGCAGCGCTTGAGGAAAGTTCCGCAGCACTCGAGGAGATCAACTCCACGGTGGCGAGCTCGTCAAACCGGGCGCAGGACGCAACGCGCAAGGTGTCGGAAGCCAAGTCGGCCAGCGATGCATCGACCCGCGTCGTGTCGGACGCGGTCAAGGCGATGGAAAACATCAAGGGGGCTTCCGAAGAGATCTCCAAGATCATCGGCGTCATCGACGAGATCGCCTTCCAGACCAACCTGCTGGCGCTGAATGCCGGTGTCGAGGCTGCCCGGGCCGGCGAGGCGGGCCGTGGTTTTGCCGTGGTCGCGCAGGAAGTGCGAGAACTGGCGGGACGCTCGGCCACCGCTGCCAAGGAGATCAAGACCCTGATCAGCAAGTCTTCCGAGGCCGTTGACAGCGGTGTTGACCTGGTCAAGGCAACGGGCGATGCGCTGGCGGCGATCGCCGGGCATGTCGGCGACATCAATGATCACATTCATTCGATCGCTACGGCTGCCAAGGAACAGTCCTCGGGGCTCCAGGAAGTCAGTTCCGCCGTCAGCCAGATGGACCAGGTTACCCAGCAGAATGCGGCAATGGTCGAAGAAGCCACGGCGCTCACGCACAGGCTGTCGGGGGAAACGACCGAGCTCTCGTCCCTGGTGCAGCGCTTCCGGCTTGCAGGGGCGGGCGTGAGCCTCACCCCAGCGCGCTCGAACCATGCAAGCCGCCCCGCGCCGCGTGTGCCTGCATCGCCCGCAGCCGCAACTCCGGCTGCTCCAGCCCGTCCGTCCCCGGCCAAGGCAATGGTCAACAAGGTGCGGCAGGCATTCGGTTCACACGGATCTGCTGCGGTCGAACAGGACTGGTCCGAGTTCTGATCCGACCGCGCAGCGGGTTTGCAGGCTTGATTTGCCGGGAGCACCAGGGCTCCCGGCATTTTTTGTGGTTCCGGACCAGGCGCAGGATGATGCTGGACCGGGAGACGGGTTTTGCCGCGGCCTCCCTTGAGGTCATTCGGCTTCCGGCGCGTCGCGGCTGACCACCTCGACGGGCGTGCGCATGATGATCTCGCGGTGCGGGAAGGGGATGTTGACGCCGTTTTCCTTGAAGATGTCCCACATGGCGATCAGCACCTTGCCGCGGACATTGGTCAGCCCGGCCTGCGGATCGGAAATCCAGAACCGAAGCCTGAAATCCAGCGACGAGGCGCCGAAGCCGGTCATCCAGCAGACCGGGGCCCGGTGCGAGAGCACCCGGTCGACGGAGCTTGCAGCGGAGATCGCCAGCCGCGTCACCTCGTGCGGGTCGCTGTCATAGGCGACGCCGAAATCGACGTCGAGCCGCACCAGCTTGTCGGAGAACGACCAGTTGACCACTTTCTGGGTGATGAAATCCTCGTTCGGAATCAGGTACTCGCGGCCGTCGCGGGTGATCACCGAGACGAAGCGGGCGCGCAGTTCGCGGATCCAGCCGAAAGTGTCGCCCAGCGCGATGGTGTCACCGGGCTTGATCGAGCGGTCCATCAGGATGATGACGCCGGAGATGAAGTTCGACACCACCTTCTGCAGGCCGAAGCCGAGGCCGACGCCGACGGCGCCCGAAAATACCGTCAATGCGGTCAGGTCGATGCCGGTCGAGGACAGCGCCATCATTCCGGCAACCACGATCAGGCTGATCTTGATCACCTTGCCGGCAAGCACCCGGAACGAGGGTGACAGATCCTCGATGGTGTTGATGCGGCTGTCGAAGAAGTTGCCGACCAGGTTGGCAATCCAGAGAAAGCCTGCGGTGATCACCACGGTGCGCAGCACAAACAGCGCCGAGATGCGCAGATCGCCAAGCTGGATCGCCATCTGCTCGAGGAATGCCGCGGCCTCCGGGCGCAGCTCGAGGATGCCGAGCGCGACGTAGCTGAATACCGCAAGCGCGATGAGCCGGGAGATCGTCCGGTTGTGGATGATGCGGCTCGACACCGAGATCGCCAGCCAGGCCCAGCCGAGCGCCAGCGCCAGCGCCATCAGGTAGGTCCGCGACGGCCAGGTCAGCTCGAGTGTCACCAGCCGGATGAGCGACAGCAGGATCAGGAAGATGATCCAGTGAGTCCGGCGCATCACCGCGACGATGACGCGCAACAGCCCGGGCTTGCCCTTGATCGTGCGGGCGCGGGCTTCAAGCCAGGGTTCGACCTTGCGCGAAATCAGCCAGCCGATGGCATAGCAGACGGCCACGATCAGGATCTGGTAGAAGGTCCAGGGCTGGGCGAGATAGGTGGAGGCTTCGCTCCAGAAGCTGACGAGGGTCTGTGCGTAGGCCGGGATGTCGATGCTGTCCATCCGCGCAGTATGGGATCTAATGCCTCGCTTGAGAAGCTCCCAATCTCGCCAATCCGGGATGGCTCCAGCACAAAGGCGCGCCGGGTCGAAGAGCGGGTTGCCAAGCATTTTCAGCGGGCGCATAAGCGGTTTTTGAGGACGGGAGCATTTGATGAGCGAGCAATCCATGTCGGCGCGGGACGGGCAGAGCTGGGGCGCCCATATCTGGGCAACGCTGGCGCTTGGCCTGCCGCTTGTCGGCACCCAGATTGCCCAGATCGCCATTGCCACCACCGATGTGGTGATGCTCGGCTGGTACGGCACCGAAGAGCTGGCGGCTACCGTGCTCGGCTCGCAGGCCTTCTTCATCGTGTTCATCTTCGGCTCGGGCTTTGCCAGCGCCATCCTGCCGCTTGCCGCCCAGGCCGAAGGCCGCAATGATCCGACCCATGTGCGCCGCTCGGTGCGGATGGGGATGTGGATATTGCTGATCTATTCGGTGCTGGCGATGCCGTTTCTCTGGTATCTGGAGCCGGCGTTGATCGCGCTGGGGCAGAAGCCGGAACTGGCGGCGCTGGCCAGCGACTATATCCGCATTGCCCAATGGGGCATGTTCCCGGCGGTGATGATGATGGCGCTGAGGTCGTTCTTCGCCGCGCGTTCGCGGGCTGCGATTGTCTTGTGGTCGGCGCTGGTCGGCACGGTGGTCAACGCGATCCTCAATTACGGGCTGATCTTCGGCAATTTCGGCTGGCCGGAGATGGGCGTGCGCGGGGCGGCGGTCGCCTCGGTTTTCAGCTCCAGCGTGATCTTCCTGATCATGGCCGGATGGGCGGCGCTGCATCCGCGGCATTCCGAATACCGGCTGTTCCAGCGTTTCTGGCGGCCCGAATGGCCGGCCTTCGTCGAGGTCTTCCGGCTCGGCGTGCCGATCGGATTCACCATCCTGGCCGAGGTCGGGCTGTTCATGGCCGCCTCGGTGATGATGGGCTGGCTCGGCACCGTGCCGCTGGCCGCCCACGGCATTGCCATCCAGCTCGCCTCGATCAGCTTCATGGTGCCGCTGGGGCTGTCGCATGCCGCCACGGTGCGGATCGGCCAGGCCTATGGCCGCGCCGACATGGAAGGGCTTGCACGGGCGGCGCACACGGTGATGGGGCTTTCGGTGGTGATCGCGCTCGCCTCGGGCGCGCTGTTCTGGCTGTTTCCGGAAGCGCTGGTGAGCCTGTTTCTCGACGAAAGCAATGTCGATGCGGCGGAACTCCTGGCCGTCGCCGTGCCGCTCTTGCTGGTGGCGGCGGCCTTCCAGCTGGTCGACGCCATCCAGGCGATCGGGGCCGGGCTGCTGCGCGGCATCAAGGACACCCGCATTCCCATGTTCATGGCGGTGATCAGCTACTGGCCGGTCGGGCTGTCGGCAGCCTACGGGCTGGGCTTCGGCCTCGGCTATGGCGGCCCCGGCATCTGGGCCGGCCTGGCGATAGGGCTTGGCGTGGCCGCGGTCCTGCTAAATGTCAGGTTTGCCAGGCGGGATCTGTATCTCGATGTGGCGAAGGGGTGAGGCGAAGCAGGCGGCGGGGGTAGATCGCTAACGGCCAGTCAGCTTCAGGGTCTGGAACGGAAATAAGACGAAGCTCCGTGTGCCAGCCAAGCGGCGATGGCTAGGTTCCCGTGAGTGAAGATGGAGGGCTATTTCGTTACCGTTGGTAAAGATCGACATTGCTCTTGCAGGCGGCACCTTCCCGATATCTCATTGGAAGTTCGGCTGCGGGCAGATCGTGCGCCTCGAACGGTTTCCCGCTGGACCAGGGAAACGCGTTCAACGCCACACCAAACCCTGCGCTGAAAAGCCACGTCGCGTGTTTCCCAAGGGCCTTCGCAAGAGGCTTCTTCAACGCGATTGCAAGACCGCCGAGCGGTAGCTTCACGAACATCAATGGGATGAAGAAGAACGGGGCGGCGAAAAGACTCAGCACTATTGGAATCGCTGCTTCCAGCATGGGATCGCCGCCGTATCTCAAGCGGAGCCTTGGGTTCCGTTCGGCCGCAAGCGGGATCAGTTCTTCCATGAAGCGAACGTAGTCGGCGGACCGATCGACGGGCGCTTCTCCGAGCCTATCGAGCGAGGATATCTCTCTTGACACGAAGAGGGTCCTTAGGCGCGCGCTGTAGACTGGAAAGCCAGTGGTGCCGACCCCACTCGTGACGTGGAGGTGCAGGAATCGAAGCGACGTCCACGGGACGAGTCTGACGGACCGCCCTTGCGTCACCGAGAGGCCCCGTTCATTGATGACGTAGGTCATCTGAACTTTTTGCGGGGTATCGCGATAACTTCGGGGGAACTCCACAGTGAAGCGGTAGTTGGGAAGGTCGTCCGTCTGCAATCGAGCACTCCATTTCACTTAGCTCATCGATTTTTCTGATTATCTCGCGATAGGTATCGATATCTGGATTTCACGCAACCTCTTCTAAAGGAAATGAGCGCTTGCGGCGGTTCCTGGACAAGTCGCTATCTTCGCCTTCCTGCTAGAAAGCGGTCATGGAGGTTGGGTTAGCTCATGGCTATAACTTCATCCTTAGCCTCCAAAACCGGACCATCCGCTGCTGGCCCCATTCCAGTCGTTCATCCGACTGTATGAACAACACTTCAACACCATCCCCACTCAGCCACCCGCGGCAAATCCCTCCAGCACCTGCCGCGTCGCTTCATCCGCCGGGAACAGGTGTTCGATCCGCCAGTCGGCCAGCGCGATGTCCTCAGTGGTGGAGAACTGGCTCATGGTTGAAAACAGCGACAGGGTCGTCTCTCCGAGCCGGTACTTGGTGGGCACGATGGCCTGGCTGCCGCTCGTCAGGTCCGGCGTGGCGCGGCCGGCCTGGGCGGCGAGTTTCGCAGCCATTTGATCGAGCCAGGCGTCGCCGCCGACATGGGCGGATTCGGTGCTGAGGCGCTGGGCCAGGTGCTGCGCCACCTCCTGCCAGTTCTCGATGATGGCGGCCAGCCCGGGGTCCTCCACCAGCGCCTCGATCAGGCTCGCGCCCTCGCCAAGCCCCATCTGCGCCAGCAGCATTTGCGCCATGGCGTTGGCCTGCAAGATCTTCCAGTGCCGGTCCAGCGCAAAGGCCGGGTAGGGCATGTGGCGTTCGAGCATCCAGTCGAGGGCGGCCCTGACCGGCGCCATCTCTGCCTCCTCGAGCCCGCGGGCGCGGTAATTCGGGGCAAAGCCCGCGGCATGCAGCAGGGCGTTGCGGGAGCCGCGCGGCACGTCGAGCACCGTGCCGAGATTGAGCACCATGGCGCGGCTGGGGCGGGCGCGGCCGGTCTCGAGAAACGAGATGTGCCGGGCCGAGACATTGGCGCTGAGGCCGAGATCGAGCTGGCTGAGCCTCCTGGTCTCGCGCCATTCCCTGAGCAATCCGCCGAATTGAGTTGTCATGTCTGCCTCCGTCAGGATGCATCATAGGCGCGACGCGGCTTCTGTCACTTACCTCAAAGGTAATTGAACCGCGCCGGGCGAGGCGCTTTTCTCGGCGCATCAACAACGGAGACGCAGACATGGAAAACGAACACACACAGGCATGGGTAAAGGCTGCTGCGGCGCTTGTGGCCGGCGTCGGACTGGTGATCGCGCTTGCGGCCTGGCCGCCGCTGGCCGGACCGGTGGTGTTTGCCGCCGATCTCTTCATCTGGCCGCTCGACGGGGTTCAAACCCTCGCAGCGCCTGAAACCCGCGTCTTCATCGCCATTTCCGGCGGGCTGATGGTCGGCTGGGGCGTGACACTGTGGAAACTGGCAACGCATCTGATGCCGACGGATGCGGCGGCTGTCCGCTCGATCACCATGACCGGGCTTTACGCCTGGTTTGCGGTCGATTCCCTGGGCTCGATCATGGCCGGCGTCCCGGTCAATGCGTTGGCCAATATCGGCTTCGTGGTGCTGTTCCTGCTCGCTTTCCGGCAGGGGCGTCAGGCGCAGTCATGAGATCCATACCGATGATGGGGGGCAGGGTCCTTCTATTCCGGTTTCGCCGTGTAAATCGGCGTCCGGTAGGCGTAGCTGGAGATATAGGTGTCCGCCGGCGCCCATCCCTCGCCGATGACCTCGCCCATCAGAAGGGCGGCTTTTTCAACATCGGCACCCGCTTCGATGAAAACCGGGAAATACGGGTTGCCGGGTTTCCGGCAGCCGACATAAATCTCGACATCGGGCGCATCGCGGGCGTAGGCGTCGGCCTTGGCTTTCGCACGCTCGAAATCCTGCTCCGAGCCAACAACCACCGAATAGGTGGTTTCCCGGGTCTGATTGGAAAAATAGTCGCGTGCGGCCTTGGTGAATTGCTGTGTGAAACTGCCTTCATCGCAGACAAGTTCAGCGTCGCCCACCTGGGCTCGCGCTGCGGAGACGAACCCGAGGTCAAGCGAGGCTGCGTTGGCGGGTGCCGATCGTTCGGCTGGAGACGCCGGGGCGGCTGTGCTCAAAGGTGTGCGCTCGGGTGCAGTGTAGGTTGAAACAAGAGCGGGAAAGGCAGCGGCAAAGGCCAGCATGCGGATCGGCTCCGTTTCCTTGCTGAACAATCCCGAAATGCCGCCGAGAAAAATCGTGATGGCGGAAATCAGGCCGTAAAACGCGATTTCCGCGCCGTTGCTGACCAGGAACAGGGATTTGACGACCTCGATATCCGGGCCGATCATCTTGACGCAGATGACAGCAATTCCACCAAGTAAACCCCAGAGAAAACGATCGCGATTTGTCATGACTTCCTCCGATGACGTAAAGGAAGGTATATACACTTTTTGCGACATCTTATGAAGCGACAGGGTTCTTGCAGTATTGCCGGTCCGGGCGGGAGCCACGTGGGGCCAGGGGCAAGCCGGATCCGGACAGGGTTTGACGTCCTGCGCAGGTGGCGGGCTGTGGCCATGGGTTTCGGGGCTGCCGGCGTTGTTCGCTTCTGGCGGTTCGTTGCCGCATCAATCAGGCCGCTACCGGGCTACACGCTGCGCCTGACACCGGATGCGGCGGTTTGCGCCTCGATTTCGAGGCGCTGCTCGAACTCGGCCAACGGCATCGGCTTGCCGTAAAGATAGCCCTGGAATTCGACACAGCCGGAGCGGGCCAGCAGCTCGTGCTGCTCGATTGTTTCCACGCCTTCGGCCAGGACCGTGTGACCCAGGTCACGGCTCATCAAAACGATGCTGTTGACCAGCGAGGCGCTGGCGGGATTGTTGACCGCATCCTGCACGAAACTGCGGTCGATCTTGACCTGCTGGATCGGCAGGCGCTGCAGGTAGGACAGCGAGGAATAGCCGGTGCCGAAATCGTCGAGCGCGACGGTGATGCCGAGCCTGCGCAGTGCGTGAAGCTTGGCAATCACCAGCTCGATGTCGCTTGCCAGCACGCTTTCGGTGAGCTCGAGGGTCAGCCGTTCTGGCAGGACGCGGGTTTTCTCCAGCGTATCGCGCACGAGTTGCTCGAAGTCCTCATGCACAAGCTGGCTGACGCTGACATTGATGGACAACGATAGATTTCGAAGTTCGGGGGTCTTTTCCCACCGTGCCAGCGTGCGGCAGCCCTGCTCCAGCACCCAGCCGCCGATGGTGACCATCAGGCCAAGCCTTTCCGCCTCCGGAATGAACTCGACAGGCGAGACCAGACCTCTGGTGGGGCTGTTCCAACGCAGAAGCGCTTCGGCCCCTGTCGTTGTTTGCGAGCTGTCGACCTGGGGCTGGAACACGAGATGGAATTCGTCCTTCCACAGGGCGGCCATCAGATCGCGGGCAAACCTGTCCTTGCGGGTGAATTCGGCCTGCATGGCGTGAATGGAAGCGGCAAGCATTGTCGTGGCCACGATGGTGTTGGCCCAGGAGCCTGCAATCCTGAGCCCATCGGGCATCGTCACGGCGAGGGGCGTCGCCAGCGGTGTGCTTGCCAGCACAACGAACGCCAGCAGGCACAAGCCGATCAGGACCAGTTGCGCCGTGGACTTGCCGCGCTGGTAGTTGAGATATCCCAGCGCCGCCAGCACCAGCAGGTAGATGTGGCTGACCCGGGGCGCGTCGGCGGTGGGAACATCCAGCATCAATCCCATGATGATGGCAATCACCATCAGCGCTGCCTGGGCGGCCAGGATTCCGAAAGCAAGGCGGCCCCGGCGGATCAGCAGATAAATCGCAAGCCCGGTGGTGATGATGCCGACATCGAGGGCGACCACGCTCCACCATCCGATCGCGGCGAAGACCACCCCCCAGAGCAGCCCGATGACGGCAAAGGCGAGCGAGCCGTACTGGAAGGCAAGAACCGTACGCCTGGAGTAGTGGTCAGCAACGACCGATGATGATTGTGGCTGTGTACTGGCCTTCACTGTGTCTTGCCTGCCATCCTGTTCGCGTCGACACAGGATAGATCCGACCCGTTAAGATCAAGTACAGCCAAGAAGCGAAAACTGACCCTCCGTCCGGCGCAGGCAACCCCGGCGTCACGGACAGCCCGAACCGGTTTGCCGCACACGGTTGCGCTGTCCGCCTCATCGCTGGGGCGGCCATGACAAGGGCCGGCGCGGAAAGCGGTTGGGTCAGCGCTCGGCGAGCGCCGGCAGACCCTTGCGTTCGCCAACCATGTTCATGAAACGGCGGAACAGGTAGTGGCTGTCCTGCGGGCCGGGCGAGGCCTCGGGGTGATGCTGGACCGAGAACACCGGCTTGCCGACCAGCCGCAGGCCGCAGTTGGAACCGTCAAACAGCGACACATGGGTTTCCTCGACGCCTTCGGGAAAGCTCTTCCCGTCGACCGCGAAGCCATGGTTCATCGAGACGATCTCGACCTTGCCCGTGGTGTGGTCCTTGACCGGGTGGTTGGCGCCGTGATGGCCCTGGTGCATCTTCACGGTGGAGCCGCCAAGCGCCAGCGCCAGGATCTGGTGACCAAGGCAGATGCCGAAGATCGGGATGCCGGTTTCGATCAGCTTGCGGATCACGGGGACGGCATATTCACCGGTCGCCGCCGGGTCGCCGGGACCGTTGGACAGGAACACGCCATCGGGGGACATGGCCAGAATGTCTTCGGCACTCATGGTTGCGGGAACCACGGTGACCTTGCAGCCAAGGCCCGAAAACAGCCGCAGGATGTTGCGCTTGACGCCGTAATCGATGGCGACGATGTGGGCCACCGGTTCGCCAGCCTCGGAGAAGCCCTTGTCCCAGACCCAAGGGGCCTGGGTCCAGCTTGACGACTGGCCGGAAGACGCGTCCTTGGCGAGATCGAGGCCTTCAAGCCCGCTCCACTCGGCAGCCTTTGCGGTCAGCGCCGGGATGTCGAAATTGCCGGAGGGGTCGTGGGCGATGACGGCATTGGGTGCGCCGTTTTCACGGATCCAGGCGGTCAGCGCCCGCGTGTCGACACCCGACAGGCCGATGATGCCGCGCGACTTGAGCCAGGCGTCAAAGTGGCCGGCGGAGCGGTAGTTGGACGGCTCGGTGATGTCGGCCTTGAAGATTGCGCCCACCGCGCCGATGCGGCCGGCCGGGGTCAGGTCCTCGATGTCTTCCTCATTGGCGCCGATATTGCCGATATGCGGGAAGGTGAAGGTAACGATCTGGCCGAGATAGGAGGGGTCGGTGAGAATTTCCTGATAGCCGGTCAATGCGGTGTTGAAGCAGACTTCCGCGCGGGCCTCGCCGGTTGCGCCAACGCCGTGACCGTGGATCACGGTGCCATCGGCAAACACCAGGACGGCGGTCGGTTTCGTCTCGGTCCAGGGGGTCGTGTTCATGTCAACTCCGTTCACGGCTCGGTCGCCGGTTCATCGCCGGGCTGGCCCTTGATGTTTCACTGGGGCATCGCCATCTAAGCTGCCGGATGCCAGCCGCGGTCAGCAGTTCCCGCGCTGGATGGGTCTTCTCCGGTCTTTCAAAAGCCGGTAAATAGAGAAGGCGCAGGCTGCGGTCAATCAATACCGTGGCGTGGATCAGCCAATAAATAGCTTGAACATGGTGCGGGCGAAGGGGTAATCCTTCAGCTTCCGCCTGTGCGGACCCAGACAGGTAATGATGGAACTGCCGGAGAAAGTTTGATTATGCGTGAACGTTTTACCGAAACGCTCAAAGACGCGATGCGCGCCAAGGATACGCGCCGGATGTCCACCGTGCGGCTGATTCAGGCTGCGATCAAGGATCGTGACATCGCCAATCGCAGCGCTGGCAAGGATCCCGTCAGCGACGATGAAATCCTGCAGATCCTGACAAAGATGATCAAGCAGCGCGAAGAATCTGCCGGTATCTACGAGGAAAACGCGCGTCTCGAGCTGGCGCAGCAGGAGCGCGACGAAATTGCCATTATCCGCCAGTTCCTGCCGCAGCAGCTGCCGGAGGAAGAAGTGCGCGAATTGTGCAAGTCGGTGGTGTCGGAAACCGGTGCCTCGGGCCTGCGTGACATGGGCAAATGCATGAATGTGCTCAAGGAGCGCTACCCGGGCCAGATGGATTTTTCCAAGGCCTGTGGCATGGTCAAGGGCATGTTGCAGTAGGCAACTCCGCTTGGCTGCCGAATGTGTGCATGAACGGATTGTGAGTTGAGGCGAGGGTGTCCCTTGCCTCGGTCACCGCGAGTGCAAATTAAATTCCAGCCGAGATTCCGGGTGCCGGGCCGATGCTATATTAGCAGGCGTTTGATTCGGCGGAAATCATCGAATCGCGTTGACCGGCACCACACAAAGGGCATGATTTATGTCGAAAACCACCTCGCAGCTCCATTTTGATCAGGTTGATCGGCATTTCCCCTTGCAGAAACAGGATCATGTCGGGGTGTCCAGCGTCGAAGTGGTCGAGTTGTTCGGTTCGGTCTCGCCATTGGGGATCTGGCGGCTTGAGATCGAAACCGGTCATGTCTTCTGGTCCGAGGATGCATCCCGCATTCACGGGATGGAAAAATCCGATGGTCCGGTGAGCCTGAGCCATATTCTCGCAGTCTACCATCCGGAGGATGCAGAGCTGGTCCAGCAGGTGGTGTCGGCGGCCACCACGGAACGTAATGGCTTCCGGTTCGTTCTCAGAGTCAAAAGCCGCACAGGCGGATATCGGCTGGTCGCAACGGCCGGCCGGTTCAGGGGGCAAAATGGCGGCGAACTGATCGGCTACTGTCATGAGTATGATGACTTGGTGCGCTCTATAGTTTTGACAGGTGATTGAGACGTGACATTTACACCCAACCCGGCCCTTCAGTCGCAGCCGTTTGAGCTGATCGGAAAAGTGCGCACAGTTTTCGACGCCATGCAGGTGCTTCGCAAGACGTGCCTGGCCTATGGGTTTCGCTATTTTTCCGTGATCACGCTGCCCATTGCAGAGGCGAGCGAAGACAACACGATTGCTGGCCTGGCGACGATTTCAAGCTGGCCGCCCGAACTTATCGCGGAATACGACCGACTGGGGCTTGCTCGAAACAGCCCGATCCTGGGCCAGCTGCGCAAGCAGATCACGCCACTGGTGTTTGCGATCGACGAGGTCAATGAATCCCGCCCGGGAGAAGAGCCCGCCAGTGCGACGGAGCTGTTTCGCCGCTTCGACCTGACGATGGGCGTCTATTTCCCGGTTCATGACAGCAAGAGCCTGCGCCACGCGGTGTCTTTCATGGGAGACAGGGAGCCTCTGTCGGTGGAGGAATTGTCGACATTGTCGATGTTCGCCACCATGCTGATCGAACAGATTTCGATCATCAGTTCCGCCGATGACGCGGCGAAGTCCGTTCTCAACGCGCGGGAAATCGAAATTCTCAAATGGACCGCCGAGGGCAAGACCAGCCCGGAGATTGCCAAGCTTACAGGCCTTTCCGAGCACACCGTCAATCATTATGCCACGATTGCGACCAAGAAGCTTGGATGCTCCAACCGGACCCAGGCCGTCGTCTATGCCATTCGCCTGGGCCTGTTCAAATAGGCTTTGACGCTCCGATCCCGGTTTGACAGCGGATAGGCTTGAAACTCAGGCTATGCGGGCGCGGCGTGGCTTGTGGCTCGGTCCTGCCGTGATGAAGGCATCGAGGGCGCCGCGCGCCGGACGTTGCTTCCGGAGCGTGTTCCAGGCTTCAAAATCGCCGCGTTTCATCGGTTTCGAGAAGTAGAAGCCCTGGATCTCGTCGCATCCAAGCAGGGCGGCCGCAGCGACCTGGCCAGGCGTTTCGGTGCCTTCCACCACAACACGGCATCCGAGGTTCTTGCCAAGCTGAATGATGGCGCGCGAGACTTCCCGGGACGGGCCTTCGCTCTCGATCCCGATGACGAAGGCGCGGTCGACCTTGAGAACGTCGAATTCCAGGTCGTGGATATGGGCGAGGTTGGAATAGCCGGTTCCGAAATCATCAATGGCGATGCGCATGCCGGCGGCCCGCAGAGCCGAGAAGTGGCTGCAGATGCCGGAGATGCTGGTGTTGGCGACGGTTTCGGTGATCTCGATGGTGATCAGGTGGGCCGGGCAATCATGCTTCCTGATGAGTTCGATGGCGAGGTCGGAAAAGGCAGCGTTCTTGCACTGCTCCAGCGACACGTTGATCGAGACCTCGATCATCTGCCCCTTCCGGGCCCAGGCCGCACATTGTGAAATGGCCTCATCAAGCACAATCAGGCCGATCTCTGAGATGAGGCCGGTCATTTCGGCAATCGGTATGAACTCAGCCGGTCCGACAACCCCGCGTGTCGGGTGGTTCAGGCGGACCAGTGCCTCGACACCGGTCAGCGACCAGGTGTTGGCGCTGACCTTGGGCTGGTAATAGACCTCGAACTGGTGCTCGGCAATCGCCGTGCGAAGGTCGTGCTCCATGGCATCGCGGGCCTTGATGGCATCGAGCAATCGCGGGTGAAACACAACGGTCTTCCTGGCCTCTGCAATTCCCATCGCCGTGTTGCAGGCAAGGGCCGCATACTGGATGATCTCGATGGCCGAGGCTGAATCGTCCGGATATCTGGCGGCGCCAATGGCGATTTGCGGATGAAACTGGCGGCCGGATACCTCGACAGCATTGCCCAGCGCGTTGTGCAGCCAGTCAGACAGAGCCTCGATCTGCGAGATTTCACAAAAATCTGGGACGAGCAGCACGAGTTCGGTGCTTCCAAAACGGGCCAGCACCGGATCGACGGATGTTGCCTCACTCCCGGAGTGCTCCGGATCAAACTTGCGGCCGCGGCACGGGGATGCGTTTTCTAGCAGGCGGATGATGTTTCTCAGCAGCTGGTCTGATGTGTCGTGGCCGAAATGGTCATTGACCCGGCGCAGCTCGAAGATGTCGATGAAAAACACCGAGCCGGTCGCGCCACCTTCGAGTTGCCGCTCGAGCAGGGCCTGGAAGCTGCGCCGGTTGGGCAGGCCGGTGATGGTGTCCTTGTTGGCAAGATCACGAATTTCCGCGGTCGAGCTGCGCAATCTGCTGACCATGGTGCTCATGCTTTCGCTCAAGGCGCCGATTTCACAGGAGCAGTCGACCGGCACCTCGACATCAAGGTCTCCGTCGGCGATGGTTCTGGCCACCTCGGTCAGCTGGCTGATCGGCCGGGTCAGTTTGCGGCTCATCAGCGCCATCAGGCCTGCGGTGAGAATGAGCCCGGCCAGGGCATAGGCAAGGTGAAGTGCGGTGTCTGATGCGCTGTGTTCGGCAAGAAACGGCTTGGTGACAAATCCGAGGCAGATGGCGACAAGCACAACATAGATCGCTGTCAGCCTGAAGCTCAGGGAGTTGATGCCGATGCCGTAGCGGGGTGCTTTTTGATCCATGAACGCTGCCTCGGGGATCGCCTTGCCATTGCGGCCTAGGATCGAACCCATGTGGGTATACGTGGGAGGACATGCCGTTGCTTGCGGCTTTGCAATGGCCGGCGGCCTTCATGGTCGCGGATTTCGGGCTTCACTGCTGCTGGATCATAAGTAACGGTAGTTTATTAAACTAAGACGCTGAATATACTTAAAACTGGAACCATCGCCCGGTTTTGCAACGAACCAGGCCGAACCCGACCCCAAGCCGCGATGGCCGGTGTGCATAACGGGGAGTGAGGCGCGAAGGCCTTTGCCAGCGACAGCTCGCATGCCTATATAGACTTCATCTTCAACCCGACCTTTGCCTGCGCCGGAGGCGTGCCGATCTTGCGGTTTTCACCGTCCTTTCTTGATGACATTCGCGAGCGCGTTCCGATTTCGGACGTGATTGGCCGACATGTGACCTGGGACAGGAAGAAAACCAACACGTCGCGCGGTGACTGGTGGGCCTGTTGTCCGTTTCACGGCGAGAAGTCGCCCTCGTTTCACTGCGAGGACCGCAAGGGCCGTTATCACTGTTTCGGATGCGGTGTGTCGGGCGACCATTTCAAGTTTCTCACCGAACTCGAAAGCCTAAATTTTCCAGAAGCGGTCGAGCGCGTTGCCGACATGGCGGGAATCGCGCTGCCGGCGCCGGATCCGCAAGCTGCCCAGCGCGAACGCCAGCGGGCCACGCTCGAGGACGTGATGGAGATGGCCGCCTCCTATTTCGAGGCCGAGTTGCAGGGGCCGCAGGGCGCCAGGGCGCGTGCTTACCTGCGTGACCGCGGGCTGTCGGGCCGGACCATCGCCGCCTTCCGGCTTGGCTACAGCAATGACAACCGCAGTGCGCTGAAAGAACATCTGGCCTCGCGCGGTGTCGACAAGGAGCAGATCGAGGCCTGCGGGCTGGTGGTGCACGGCCCCGAGATTGCCGTCTCCTACGACCGGTTCCGCGACCGCATCATGTTCCCGATCCTGTCGTCGCGTGAACGGGTGATCGCCTTTGGCGGCCGGGCGCTGCAACCCGGCGCGCCGGCCAAATATCTCAATTCCAACGAGACCGAGCTCTTCCACAAGGGCAACGTGCTTTACAATTTTGCCCGCGCCCGGCGCGCCTGCGGCCAGGACGGCACGCTGATCGTGGTCGAGGGCTACATGGACGTGATCGCGCTGGCGCAGGCGGGCATCGACAATGTGGTTGCCCCCTTGGGCACGGCGCTGGGCGAAAACCAGCTGAAACTCCTGTGGCGGGTGACGCCGCAGCCGGTGCTGTGCTTTGACGGCGATGAGGCCGGGCAGCGCGCGGCCAACCGCACCGTCGATCTGGCGCTGCCGCATATCGGGCCCGGACGCTCGCTCAGGATCGCGGTGCTGCCGGCGGGCAAGGATCCCGACGACCTGGTGCGCCATGACGGGCGGGCGCCGTTTGACCAGGTCATTGCCTCGGCGCGTCCGCTGGCTGATGTGGTGTGGTCGCGTGAGGCGGGCAGCGGAGTTTTTGAAACACCGGAAAGCCGCGCCGAACTCGAGGTCAAGCTCCGCCAGGCGACCTCGCTGATTGCTGACGAAAGCCTGCGTCGGCATTATCAGCAGGATATGCG
>TARA_R110002012_G_scaffold173981_2_pt1 | contig 23989 bp, 11 predicted proteins | sample TARA_R110002012 | Tara Oceans TARA_R110002012 (sample SAMEA4396515) | marine metagenome | biome: Westerlies Biome; feature: [DCM] deep chlorophyll maximum layer (ENVO:01000326); material: water (ENVO:00002006), including particulate matter (ENVO:01000060) such as... | depth 40 m | reverse complement strand
AACCAAAAAATACTTGGGAAATAAAAGATAGAATGTATTATTTAAAAGGTAATAAAAAACCTTTGTCTAGATCTATTAGACCCGCGAACATACATTGGTTTGATAAGGAAAAAGGTTATGAAAGAGAGTTAAAACATACTTCTAACCAAAAAACTCCTTTTGTTGATGAAATGCAAGGCGATCAAAGATTAGAGCACATTGTATTTAGATCAGGGTTTTTGATGGTGCCAAAGAAAAAAACGGTATTACAAAAATTACTTTCCTTATATCATCCAGATAAAGACATTTTGTTTTATGAAGATAAACCAGTTGCAAAAGCTAAAAATCAAATTGCTTGGTTAGAAATGGAAATAGAAGCATTAAATGCCGCTAAAGATATAGATATAGATTTAGCTGAAGCTATAATGAGAGCAGAGATTGGTTCTAAGGTATCAGAGTTAAGCTCTAAAGAGCTTAGAAGAGATCTGTTACTATTTGCTAGAAGAAATCCACAATTAATGCTAGAGTTAGTTACTGATAAAAATGTTCAACTTAGAAACTTTGGTATTAAAGCTACAGAAATGGGGATAATAAAATTATCTACAGATCAAAGAACTTTTAGTTGGGGATCTAATAATAGAAAACTAATGACTGTTCCTTTTGATGAGCATCCATATTCAGCGTTAGCTGCTTGGTTTAAAACTGACGAAGGTATGGAAATTTATTCAAATATAGAAAAAAGAATGAATTAACAATTTTTTAACTAATATTAATAGCCACTCATTACGGGTGGCTATTTTTATTTAAGTACTAACCTTTCACTTTATTATGTAACTATATAATAGTAAAATATAAGCAAATGGCAATAAATATAAACACGGTATATCAAAAAGTATTAGCGCTAGCTAACAAAGAACAAAGAGGTTATATAACACCTCAAGAGTTTAATCTGTTAGCAGATAAAGCTCAAAACGAAATATATGAAAATTACTTTCATAAAGCTAGAACCTCAAATGCTAAAATAAAAGATGATGACCAAAACACGGACACGTTAGAAATGATAGAGGCTAAGTTGTCACCTTTTTATAAAGAAATTACAAATACCACAGTTACTAGTAATGTAATGACTTTGCCAACAGATATATATAAAATGGTCTCTGTAAGATTAGGAGCGGCAGCATCAACCGCTGCCTCAACTGAAGCTTATGCTACAGAAATTAACAGAAAAGAAGAAGGCATGCTTAGAAAGAGTAGTAATTTATCCGCTTTGTACCCACTGTCTAATAATACTGTTTATTGTAGAATTAGTGGAACTACGGTTAGGTTCACACCTGATGTTACAAATTCGATGCCTATACATGTTTCTTATTACAAAGAGCCAACTGCACCTAAATGGGATTATGTTGTAGTAAATGAAAAAGCTTTATATAATTCTAATAGCAGTGTAGATTTTGAACTAGCCGTTCCTGAAGAAGAGCCTTTAGTTTTAAGAATATTAATGTTAGCTGGCTTAACAATACAGCGACCTGATGTTACACAGGCTGGTGGTCAGGGATTACAAATGATTAATCAAGAACAAAATAGTTAGTTATGATCGGAAGTCAAAATCAAAACACTTATTACTCAACTGCAGCATCGTTTGGTAATTATCAATTTATTAAGCTCGAAAATATTATAGATAATTTTATGTATATTTATGTTGGAGAAAATAAAATAATTTCTAAAGTAAATAAAATAGACGTTCAGTTTCATGCCATACGTGCTCTTCAAGAATTATCATACGATATTCTTAAATCTTTTAAGTCTCAAGAAATAGAAGTTCCAAATACATTAACTATGACGTTGCCACACGACTACGTTAATTATATAAAAATAACTAGAGTAGGTACTGACGGTATTGAAAGGGTTTTATATCCAACTAGAAAAACTTCTAATCCTTTTGCCGTAACTCAAGACGCTGCTGGTGTTTATCAATTTACTGGTGATAATATAACCGAGCAGTCGCCTAGTAATACATTGTCAAACTTTGATAGTCAAACTACATCTAATTACGAACTATATGATATAAACTCTTCTTCAGATGTAGAAATTTCTTTTAAAGGTAGAAGATATGGATTAGATCCTGAGCACGCTCAAATGAATGGTAGTTTTTTTATAGATAATTTAAGAGGAAAAATACATTTTGGTTCAGCTTTATCTGGTGAAACTATAATATTACACTACGTAAGTGATGGTATGGGTAGTGAGGACGAAATGGTTATACATAAATTTTGTGAAGAAGCTTGTTACAAGTGGATAATGCACGGAGTTTTGTCCGGCAGATCTAATATCCCAGAGTATATAGTACAAAGATTTAAAAAAGAAAGATTTGCTGAAACTAGAAAAGCAAAAATAAGATTATCAAATATTAAGATAGAAGAATTTACTCAGGTACTGAAAGGATTAAGTAAACAAATTAAATAACTATGCCACAAATTAAACAGAACTTTTCAGGTGCTAAAATGAACAAAGATCTTGATGAGAGAATTGTTCCTAAAGGCCAATATAGAGACGCTTTAAATATTAAAATATCAACTACTGATAGCAATGCTAGTGGTATAGGTGATATTGGTACTGTTCAAAATATACAAGGTAATAGGCAAATAACAACAACCTCAGCAACCACAGGTTATGATGGTAAGGTATCTAAAATAATAGCTAGTGTTTCAGACGAAGGTAATGACAAAGCATACTTTTTCACAGCCGCACCAGTTCCAAGATTAGGTGGTATAGAAGGTATAGCACCTGCAAGTATAATATCTGAAGTAGCGTGGATTGATAGTATACTAGAGGTAGAAGCTGTTGGAGATGCTAGTACCACAGATGTAATTTTTGTAGATAGATTTGCTGTTACTGACACTAAAGCGGGTGTTTTCACGACCTCTAGTGGTAACATAGTAAATGGTTCTACGTACAAATCAAATGGAAGTTTTGAATCTACGCCTGCTAACGGTTATGATCAACTACAAGTTTTAGACGGAACAAAGTATAGAGTTGGTATGAATATATATGCTGTTGATACTAACAATGTTAATTTATTATCTGATGGTAATAGCGAAAGCGTCCAAATAGTTAGAATAACAGGTAATGTATTAACACTAGCACAAGAGCAAACAGTAGATTTAAACACAGCTGTGGCTTTAAAATTTATACATCCAGAAAGAGTTTTAGAGTTTGATTATTATACTGGTGACGCTTTTAATACAATAAGTTTAATACCGACAGCATCTATAAATGTATTAGATAATTTACTTATTTGGACTGATGGCAAGCATGAACCTAAAAAAATAAACATAGAAAGATCAAAAGCTGGTACAACAAGTTTAACAACTCACACAAAATTAAATGTTAACGACCCAAATACTGATAGCCCAGATAATATTGGTGTTTTTGAATACGTTGATTTTGCTGGATTATCCGAAGATGTTAAAAAAGAACATATTACAGTAATTAAAAAAGCTCCAACCTCACCTCCTAATATTGAAATTTCCAATAAAGATAGAGATCAAGATGCAGATTGTCCAGTTCAATTTGAATTTATAGATACTGATGAAGCATCCCCAAATTATGAAATTGTACCTAGTATCGGCACTATTAAATTAATTGATTTTCCTGATATCATAAGTCCTAGAGTAGATGACGTTTATAGCTTTGTAGCTTCAAACGTTGTTGAACCTATTACTGTAAGAGTTAAAATAACAGGTATTAATGATGCTAATCCAAGTGAAGCAACGGTTGAAATATTATTTGCAGATAGTGATTTAACAGTTCAAACAAATCCAAATAATTGGATTGTTAATTTAGAAACTAAGAGGCCGTTTTTTGAAACAAAATTTGGAAGATTTGGCTATAGGTATCAATATGAAGACAATGAATACTCTACTTTTTCACCTTGGTCAGATCTAGCTTTTCTGCCTGGTAATTTTTCATATACACCTAGTAAGGGTTTCAATGAGGGGATGTCTAATACTGCTAGAAAAATAATCGTTAGAGATTGGTTACCTACTAATTACACTAGACCTCTTGACGTTAAAACTGTTGATATACTTTGGAAAACAACAGATGATGGAAATGTTTATGTAGTTAAAAGTATTAAAAGAGGTATAGACACTGAGTGGATAGATATGGGTGAAAATGACGATTTGAGTAACACCGGTGAATTTACTATAACATCAGAAATGATACATAAAGTTGTTGAGTCAAATCAATTACTTAGAGCTTGGGACAATGTACCAAGATATGCTAGAGCTCAAGCGATAACTAGTAATAGAATTATTTACGGTAATTACACGCAAGGTTACAATTTAGATGCTAATATTGGTTTACTACAAACAGTAGTTTCCAAAAAAGGTTTATTTCCATCGGCGCAGAAATCCGTTAAGTCTATTAGAAATTATCAATTTGGTGTAGTACTAGGAGATGAATACGGTAGAGAAACTCCAGTAATTTCTAATGGATATAAGACAGAAGAGGGGCAAGTTATGCCTGGCGCATCTAAAGTATTGAAAAGTTTATCTAGTTATTCAAATAAATTTAAAATAAAACAAAGTTGGACTAATTCTAATCCAACAAGAATGCCTTGGATGGAATATGTTAAATATTACGTTAAAGAAACATCTAACGAATATTACAATTTAGTATTAGATAGAATATACGATGCTGGTGATGATAATATATGGTTAGCTTTTAATTCAGCTGATAGAAACAAAGTTGATGAGGAAACTTATTTAGTGTTAAAAAATGAACATGGTAGCCAAACTCCAGTAGATGAAGAAGCTAGATATAAAATTATAGCAATATCAGGTGATGCTCCAGATTATATAAAAACAGATGAAAGAGAGTTTGATTTAATACAGATTGACAGTGTGAATGTTTACGGTGGTAACTGGCCAAACACTATGAATGATGAATCAATTGCAATAACAGATGCTGTACCTGCTAGACTAATAAATTTTAAATCAATAAGGACTAATAATGGAGCCACAGATACTCTTAGTGAACTAGAGTTTAAAGGCACGCCTAAGGTTAGAATTGTTGCTCAATTTACAGATAGTCAAGGTGATTTATACGAAGCAAAAAGCCCTCTTAGAACGGTATCAGGAATGATTAGTGAAGAAGAAGGTGCTCCAGGCGTTAGTATTAGAGAAGTATTTACTGTAGGTGATGTTAACATGTACCAACGCATACTAACTCAAATACCTGATGCCACTGAACTACCGATTGCCGGCGCAGATGAAAATAGTAACTTTATATATTACATACAACTAGTGGATGCTGTTGTGGAAAACAAACCACAATTTGATGGAAAGTTTTTTGTTAAAATAGCAAAAGATAATACTTTAGAAGCTAGAGTTTTAGGTAATTCTTTAGGTGAATATCAAACCTTAAACACTTATGAACTTGCATTTATATCTGATGACACAACTAATCCAGCTGATGATAATAATGAATATGCGGGATCTATGGATTATGAAACAGCTAACTGGGAAGCCATTGGAAATTTTACTAGCACAGACTTTCCCTCAGACCCAGATCTACCAGCAGATCCAGCTAATCAAGGTTTTTCTACTAATGGTTTACCTAATTTTATAGATCTTAACGGTAATTCTACTGCCACTAATAGTTATTGGAACTTATGGTATAATAACGCTAATAGAACCGCTGATATATTTATTGATGCTGCTCCAGCTTATAGCGGCTTTGATTCTGACACCGCTGATTTAGGAGCTGATTTTAATCTTTTTGATAGTTATTCAGCTGTAGATAATGATACGTCTTTTAATCCTAGAGGACTTTCTAATGGTGAGTTCGCAGACACTGAAGGTCAATTTATATTTTCAGTTATTGGACCTGATGGGTTCTCTGGTACAAATTCTTATTTTAAAAGTAAAATGCAAACACCAGGCACTTTGTTTAAATTTAGAGATGATCCAAATCAAGAAGTTTATATAGTTAGAGAAAATACTGCACAAGGTGGTCAAGTTTTTGTTGGGCCTATAACTATAGAAAGTAAAAATTACGATCCTGATGGTGATGGTAGCGAAGATTATATAGATAGAACGTCTATAATAGTTAGATTTGCAAGAGTTGGACTTAACGGGCAACCTATATTTATTGAGGGTAATCGAGTAGGTTTAGATACTAGCGTTTGGGATCCTAGAGGTACTGTTAAACATAATGGTCTTACTAGTATGACTATTGATTTTGTTCAAAGAGTTTCTGTTGGTAGTTTATCTGATGACTCAATAGACACTAGTGCTGCTTGTTTTGAAACAGAACCAAAAGAAGATGTAGGTTTAGATATATATTATGAGGCTAGTGGAGCTATACCAGTTAGGTTAAAACTAAATAATATAATACCGTTTACTGATGCAAACAAAATTAAAGAAAGAGCAGGTGGTTTTGGTGTTGAAAGTAGGCAGGTAACAAATAATAATAATAGTATAGAGGTAAATTTAACTAATAATCCTTATGTTTTTCAAACTATAGATGATGATAATGTTTTTATAAAAAGAACGATAAATGGGGGCAATGTAGCTTTAAAGACAATAATTACAAATGGGATTTCTGATGGAGTTTGTCCAGCTATAGGTGATATTGTTAGATTTGAACATAAAAGTGGATTAGTTACTAAGTCTAAAATATTAGATCATTCTAAAATTTTAGCAACACCAATAACAGTTCCTTCAAATAGATACACTATTACTGGTAATGGTATTAACTTTACCCCCGCTATCATATCTATTGGGGTTGGCGTTACAAATGCTAATAATGTAGAAGTGGGTATGCAGGTTACTGGTGATAATGCGGATAGTGGAACGTTTGTTACTTCTATAGAAAATAATGGAACTGATTATCTTATTACTTTGAATCAACAGTTGTTATCCGCTGGTAGTTCTAGTTTTACATTTATCGATGTAACTGGCATATTTAAAATAGAAAAAGAAGTATGGAAATATTCAGTGGAGTTAGGTTGGTTTAATTGTTATTCATTTGGTAATGGAGTTGAATCAGATAGGATTAGGGATGATTTTAACGCGCCTCAAATAGATAATGGTATAAAAGTATCTTCTACATTTTTAAACTACGGAGAAGAAAAGAAAACTAGCGGGATGATATTTTCAGGTTTATATAATTCTACATCAGGAGTTAATAACCTGAATGAGTTTAACATGGCTGGAAAAATAACAAAAGATGTAAATACTACTTACGGATCAATACAAGCTATGATAGCTAGGGATAATGATGTTGTTGTTTTCACTGAAGATAAAGTATTAAAAGTTCAGTCTGGTGGTAAAGACGCTTTGTTCAACGCAGATGGTAATCCGCAATTAACAGCCTCAAACAAAGTATTAGGAACGACTATACCTTTCGCTGGAGATTACGGTATATCTAAAAATCCAGAATCTTTAGCTACTGATAATTACAGAATGTACTTTACAGATAAACAAAGAGGCGCAGTTTTAAGGCTATCTGGTAATGGTATTACACCTATATCAGATGCTGGTATGAAAAATTATTTTAGAGAAAATTTAAAATATTATATTAATATTACAGGATCAGTTAACGGCATTGATGATGAGTTTAATCTTACCTTGCATGATACTACTAAATTTAGTGGCTTTGGTTCTAAAACAATTTCTTTTAGTGAATCAGGTAAAGGATGGGTTAGTTTTAAATCTTTTACGCCATTAGTGACCGCAAGTTTAAATGATAAGTATTACTCAGTTAAAGATAATACTATATGGATACATCATAGTGATATATCTGTTAGAAACAGTTTTTATGGTACTACATATAATTCAGATATAACGCTATTATTTAATGATGCTCCTGGTACTGTTAAATCTTTTAAGAATATTAATTATGAAGGTAGCCAAGCTAAAGTCACTGAATTTACAACTCAATCAACTGAAGACGCTGCTGGTAATACATTTACTGTTAATGATGGAGAATATTATAACCTAAATAGTAAAGAAGGTTGGTATGTGTCAGATATAACAACAGATAAGCAGTCAGGTAGTATTCATGAGTTTATTGAAAAAGAAGGAAAATGGTTTAACTATATAAACGGAGATACTACAACTGATTCTAATTTAGATACTAGTGAGTTTTCTGTACAAGGTATAGGATTTCCATTAGTTAACCCAACGGATACACAAACGGAAGGTGATATAATAATACAAGCAGTAGATGCAGAAGGGGAAAACTTATAAAATTTAAAACATGCCATACAACTATACAGTATCAGAATTTAATTTTACAGAAGCGTTACAAGACGCTGTTTATGCTGGTAACATGATTACGGGCGGTAGCGTGACTATTACTCCTAACTCAGGTTATGTTGTGTCAGCTTCTGGGTTTACAATCGCAGGCTCTTTACCACCACAGTTCGCTAGTATTTCATTTGCAGATACTGCGGTAGCAGGTGAGGTAGATAATACCGTAACTGTAACATTTGTATTTTCAGCATTATTTGAAATGTCCTCTGCTGCAAATACTATAAACTTACCTATATCAGGCCATGCTGTTATAGTAGACTTAAAAAGACAAATCAGTTTTGATATTGACTTTATTGATAATACCACGGAAAATGTGAACGGTATAGTAGACAGCGTTAGTGGTGGTTATGTTGGCTCAAAGACGGGTAGCCCAATTGAAATAACAAGTATCGCTTCAGCAAACGTGGTGAGTAATCCAACAATAGATGCTAATAATAATATAATAATAGCAACTATACAATTAAGTGCTGATAGTAATTTTCATTTTAATGAAAACGCAACAATTAGTGTAGAAAATGCTCCAGGAAGTTCTGATTTTTCATTAGTTTTAGCACCGGTTTCAGCAACAAATAGTGATGGTCAAGTTACTAGTAGATTTTATCAATTAAAATTAAATAGTGATGTTAGTATACCAAGCGGATTAGGTTGTAAAGTTTTTATACATTATACCGGAGTTTCTGATAGAGACGCGCTTACAACATCAAAAAAAGAAATAAAACAAATTATATATGGATCACCTGAAATACCTATTGGAGGCGCTACAAAAAGAATAAAAATAGTTGGTGATGTAGGTGCTGAGTTTGATTTAACAATAACAAATACTGATGCACATACTTCTATAATGTCCACCGCTTTAGCTAATGCAGATATTATACATATACCAGCTGGATTAATAAGAGGTTTAAATAAAACTTTAACAACTACTGATACTAATCAATTACTTGCGTCTTTTGAATTTGAACAAATATTTCCATCAGCTAGCGCTAATAAGATATATCATATAAATGTAACACCTAAAGGTAGCACAATACTAAACGCTAATTTAACACAAGTGGCTCCACAAGGAATTATATATCAATATATAAATCCTACAATAACATTAGACACAGATGATGATGGTGCTGGAAATACTTATGATGTAACGACTAAAACAACAATAGCTTATAAAGGTAGGCCAAATAAAAAGCCAAGTAATTTAAAGCATATAAAAACAGTAAAAGAAACGTTTAGCTTCTCTTATGTTTACACGGTAAGAGATACAGCTGGTACTACTTTTACAACGCATGATCTTCCGGTCTGGTCTATGACGGACGCTAGCTCTGACTGGGATCAGAGTGTTACTGGGCATGGTAATATTATTGAAATATTTAATATAGCAATAGCTCGTTCAGGAACTCCATCAAATACTATAGCAACTGTTACGGGAGATGTTGTAATTAAAAAGTTTGGAACAGCTAATGTTACTTTCAATCTAGACTCAAGTGAATTTTTAACAGTAACTTAAATATAAACTATGCCAGACATAACAATACAAGTAACAAGAACAGATTATCCTTCTTTACAAATAGGGGATACAGCATATTATTCTAGCACCACTAGTTCAGCTGGGTTTAATACTAACGGTGATACTGGTTTTACTAAAATAGGTTTAGTAAAAGGTATAAGTAATGCAACAGCTTTAGACGATGGCACGGAGACAACAACATTGACATGTGCAATAGATGACGCCACTCCAGTACCTACAACTTCAAACTTTATATTTTTCTCAAAAGATAATAAAGTTAATTTAACTTCTTTATTAGGATATTTTGCTTCAACTAAATTTGTAAACACTTCTCCAACTAAAGCTGAGCTGTTTTCTGTTAGTTGTGAAATAGCCGAAAGTAGTAAATAGTAAGTAAAAAATGTAACTATATAATAGTAAAAAATAACATATGGCAACAATTAAAAACGATAAAGAATCACCTTTTAAAATATGGTCAGCTATTGGTGGACTAGTAGGTGGTATATACACAGCTCATAAAGCTGGTAAAGCGGCTAAAAAAGCACAAGCTGCTGAAGATGAAGCAAAAGCCGCAAGAAATAAACAAAGAGATGTATTATCATCTGTTGATACTAGTAATCCATTTGAAGGTATGCAGAATCAATTCGCTGGTATGGAGAATAAAATGGAAGATTTAACTATTAATAAAAAAGAAGCTGAAATGGCATCGCAACAGTTCGCTCAAAGCCAATCTAATATTATGGATGGTTTAAGAGGTGCTGCAGGTGGTAGTGGTATTGCTGCGTTAGCACAGTCTTTAGCACAACAAGGCCAGTTAGCTGCGCAAAAATCTGCAGCTGGTATTGGGCAACAAGAGGCTAACAATCAAGCTAAAAAAGCACAAGCAGCTGCTAATATTCAATTAAAAGAAAGATCTGGTGCTGCAGAAGTTGCTAATAAAATTGCAATGGGTGAAGCGGCTTCTCAAACAAGAGAAATTAATAAACAATCAGCTATATTTGATGACGCAGCAGCGGAATATAGAAATGCCCAAGGTGCAGCAGCTGGGGCTCAAGCTCAAAAAGATGAAGCAATAGGAGGGGCAATTAGTGGAGGAATTAATCTTCTTGGCTCATTAGTTGGTGGAGGCGTTTAATATAAAATTTAAAATATAATTATGCAAGAAGAATATACACCACAATCTAAACAACCTGTAGAGGAAATGGAGCCACAAATTAAACCTGAAGTTGAACCTATAACAGACGGTTCTTTTTTTCAAGTTATGAAGAATGAATTAAATAGAGATGCTAAGTTTCCAGAAGAAACAATGGCGGCTTTAACAGATAAATTTAAAAATGAAAAAGAAGAATATGCTAATAGTGATAAAGAAACTCAAGCTAAACTAGAGGCTGGAGTAGTACAAACAGGGGAAAGAATGTTTAATGCTGAAGAATTTAGAAAAAGTTTAGCAAGTAATTTATCGGAAACCTCTGGCATAGGACATAGTCCAACTGAGAAATTAGCTAATTATACAGACGATATGGTTAATATTGTTAATGGTAATAATGAAGTTGTTTATAAAGAAAATATGCCTGGTTACGAGTTGTCTGACGGTTGGAAAAGTTTTAACGAAATAGATGAATTAGTAAAAGGTAGGTACGTTGATGAAACATCTAAATCAAGTGTTCAAGCTTTAATTGAAGACAGCACAAGGCAAGCTGCAGATCTACAAGCTAATGAAGATGCTACATTTAATTATCAAAAAGAATACAATAATATGCTAGAAAAAGTAGTTGAAACCGGTGATATAAAATCTTTAGCTACAGATAAAATATTTGGAAATAGAGTATTTAAAGATGATTTAATGAAGTCAATTAAAATGGGTAAATATACTGATATGGGATTATCTGAAGCTCAAGTCATGGAAATGGATCCTACAAAAGATGGGAAAATATCACATGAAGACGCGGCTATGATAACATCAAGTATATTACGTGATGATGATATGTTAAAAAACTATTTAGCAGATTATTACACTAAAGCTATGGAACAAAATTATTATAATAATTTAAGTCCAGAGGTAAGAAAAGCAACGCAAATAAAGCAAAATTCACAAGCCACAAAAGATTCTTCAAATTACGAACCACAAGTTAAGAAAAATAACTGGAATGAGTTTAAACAAAAAAACAGTGTTAACAAAAAATATGAATAAAATCATATAAAAAAATAAATTACATATTAATTAACGGGTAACTAACGAAACAGTATGAATGAAAAAAAAATGTATATAGTGTCAGGTGAACCTGAGCCATATTCAGTATCATTAGAAAATGAAGAACAATTTTTAAAAGACCATCCAAACGCAGCTTTACAAACACAACCTGAGTCAACAGATCTAGCTGATACAGAGTATATGGATAATTCTCAAGAGGTAAGTCAACCTCAAAAAATCAAAGATATTTTTAATATTAATTTAGGTGATAATAAATTAGACTTTACACAGAATTTAAATTCAGACAATGAATCTTTACAAAAACTAGACACAATTTTAAATGAAAATTTAGAAAAAATAGAATCAGCTAATTCTAATAAAAATAATATTCTTAGTTTAGATAACTTAAGTTATGAAGAAGGTGTGAACGCAAAAGCCTCAATAACAAATCATCCTAACTCTTTATTAATTCACAATTCTTATAAGTACAATGATAATATATTAGACCCTTGGCAAAGAAAGGCTATTACAAAAACAAAAGGAGAGTTAGATGTTCTTGAGCAAGATTTAAAAAAATTAAATGAAGACCAGCAAAGCATATTAAAAGATAGAATACCTGTTGAAGAGAGACTGGCTAGTACATTTGAAAAGTTTGACGAAATAATGCTGAAACCAACAGACGACGAAAATATTATAAAGAACAGATATTTTTCTAAAAATGTGTTTAACCAGGGTAGTGTTAATTTACTATCTCAAGTTAATTTAGATGAACCAAGTTTTGGTGATGAAGACTATCAAAAATCAAGAGCCACATGGCAGTCAGCTATTCAAGAAGATAAAGAAAAAACATTAATTGCAGAAGAGAAAAGTAAAGATAAGTTTGTAGATTTAAAATATGAAGAAAAAAAGGATAAGCTTGAAAATGAAATAATAAATAAAAAAGAAAATTTACAAAAAAATTATTTAAATAAATATCAATTAGAACAATACGAAGGCTTACCTATAGATGAATTTTCAGATTTTGGTAGCGGATACTTTGGGGAGCCTTTAATGGATAAAGGTTTGAGGATTAAAAATATAAGAGGTACTACCAGCGCTATGCCTGGAACAAAAACCTTGAGTGAATTAGGTATGTTTGATGTTCCTACAACTGATAAAATTAAAGATCAAACTAAAAGAGAGAAATATGACACACTTTGGGAGACTGCGGAAAATGATAATTGGATGGGTTATGGCAGTGAAGAAGAATTAATAAAAAATATAAGAACGTACTCTGAAACAGAAGTACCTAAAAAAGGTGAATCACTATCACCATGGTCTGGCACTGGTGCTAAAAGTGATGATTTTATGGGTGGTTGGACAGATGACTTTAAAGAAGGTGGTAGAGCTGTTAAAACTACTAGGCATTGGATGGAGATTACTTTACCAAATGGAGAAAAAATTCATTTCAAAAAAAGAGAAGAAGATCATGAATATAAAAGAGCTTGGTGGAGACTTGCTGCTAGCAGAAATGAAGAGCAAAAAGTTGGTGTAAATTTTGATCATACTATGTATAATCACAAGGGTGAGCCTATGCAGAGTAACACTGATTATAATTATGAAGACTTAACGCTTTTAATGGAAACTTACCATAGTGCCAATGCTGCTATAGAAAATTATATGGCTACAGACCAGGAAAAATTAACATTCGAAGGAGACCGTAAACTACACCCATTTGATATAATAGAAAAATACAAAGAACCAGCACAGATAATAAATGAGGAATATCAAGAGTTAGAAGATCAAGTGGATGATAACGAATCTGAATACGACTTTAAAGAAGACAATAATATTAAGTATGCTCACGGAGGAACCGACGAATATAGCTATTCTAAACACCAAGAAGTGGCGCATGAAATGAAAGAAAAGCTAGATAATGATTTTGTCGAGAGTTTAGAAGGGTACAGATTAGAGAATCAAGGTAAAAGAGAAGAAGAAATCACTAGTTTGATTCTTGAAAATCCTGAAATACAAGAAAGAGTACTTGAAGATCCTGTCGTCACCGAAGGGTATAATGTATACCAAACTGCTTTAGATAATTTTTATTCTGCAGATGGTGAATATGAATCGTTAAAAAAAGAGTACCTTGATCCTGCTTTTAAAGAGTTGACTAGTTTAGAGAATGAGGGTGTAATGTGGAATTGGAAAAAAGCGGAAGATCAAACAGGTGCAGAAGAAGGTTTTGAATTAATGGAATACGATTGGACTGAGAAAGGGCAAGCTGAATACGATATACTTGTAAATAAATTTGATGCTATTCACGACGAGGTTTACCAAGAAACTATAGGTCCAGTCTTAACGGTGTTTAATGATATTAATAACGCTGCTTTATTTAGACAGCCAGAAATAAAAGAAATTGATTTACGTTATGGTAATCAGTTTGAAAAACACGTTGATAAAGCTTGGGTTAAATATATTGAAGATTGGGCTGGTGATATAAGTGCTTGGGACCCTACTGTTTTAGATCAAATAGCTTCTAATTTTGAAAAGGGTGGTATTGATAATATGCATGCACACGCTAAAAGAAATTTATTAGATAAGACTTTAGATCAACATTTATCATTAATGGAGTCTGATGAAAATTGGCATGGATGGGAACCTGGTGAAAAAGATGAGTTAATGAAACAATATTATTATTTCTTTTTTGACAAGTTAGGTACTACCGTAAATAAAAAAACTGGTGAAAAAGTTCCAAGTAGATTTTATTCTGTACAATTAGCAAAAGAAATAGAAAAGTATTATAACGATCCTAATTGGGAGGCTAACATAGATAAAGAAATTTTAGCTGAAATGGGTCTTGAAAGCACAGACGACATGAAAACGGGTGATCCAATTAAATTTTATGCGATGCGATTGCAGAGAATTACGGATAGAGCTAATACTTTAGATTTCACAGAAGATATTCTTTCTGCACCGGAGTTTAAAGAGGACATGGGCAACGTAGGTTGGTATGGGTTAACTGCTGGTGATCTTGATGATTTGATACCGGTATATAACGGAGTACATAATTGGACTCAGAAATATGATATAAAACAATTAGCTAAAAAAGATAGAAAAGACCTTACATACGAAGAAGGTTTAGTTTTAGCCTCACATACTCTTAAGCAACAAATAGATGGTGAAACTTCTGAAATGGGTGGTTATTGGTATAACACTATGAAAGGCGCTAGAGAGATGATTCCAGTTGTTGGTGAATTTATATTAACAAGTCCAGCATATTTTACCGCTAAAGCTGCCACGACTTCGATGTTTTCTAAGAATTTACTTAAAACAGTTCAAAAAACATACCCAAACGCTAGATTAGCAAAAAATGGTAAAGATATTATGTTTGTTAAAAAAGGAACTGTATCTAAATTAGATCAATATTCAATAGACTTTTTATCTACAATTGCTGGTATAGGTGCACAGAGTAGTACGCAGTTCTGGAGATATCTTGAGGGACAAGCAGAGATGACTACACCTGAAATGATTACAGCTTTTTCTTTCACTGACGAAGATATGAATATTATAGATGAGTATACACATGAAGGTGAAAAGAAAGCTAGAATATCTGTTATTACTGGTGCTAGTAAAGAAGGTAAAGAAATGGGATTAGAAGATTCAGCTTATGGAGAGGGTGAAGCATTTGTTAGATCTTTTATGGTAAACTTTTTTGAGGCTGGCACAGAACGTCTTGGAGCGCAATTACCAGGTATATCTAAAAAGATATTTGGAGGAAAGAAGCTTAACCAATTATTTGATAGAACTCCATTTAAAATACTTAATAATGAAAGAATGTGGAAGAAATTGTCTATTGGTCATTATATGAGAAAGACCGGTAAAGACAAGAGTTCTATGATGAAATGGTTTAAAGATAACGCTGGTTATAACGGATTTAGCGGGGAATATTTAGAGGAATTAGTTGCTATGCCTGCTACTAACTTAGCTGATGGTAGGGGTAATACGTGGGATGGTATCAGAAAATACGATAAATCAGGAAATGACATAGGTTGGGATTGGACTTCGTTATCTCAATTAGCTATACAAACCAGCATGATGACTGGTACTTTTAATGGTATAAACGCTGCTGCTAAAACTTTAAATCGTAAATCTATTTATTATAAGATTGATGGAAAAAGTTTTAAAAATAAAGAGGCTGCTTTAAAACGTTTAGAATCTCTTCAGTCAGAGGGTTTATTAACTAAAGATACAAAAATAAAAACTAATAATTATGAAGCCTTCGATTTGTTTGGTAATTATCTTGAAGAAAATGGGTTAAGCTCTAAACAAATACAATTACCAAAAGTAAAATCAAAATTTTCTAGTAAACTTGCTAGTGAAATAGATGTTTTAAACAAGGCTAATGATCAGCAAAGAAAAAGATTAGACGAAATAGACAGTGAATATAGTGAATTAGATTGGGTTGAAAATCAAACTAGTGAGGTTATAAAAAGAAAACGAGAACTTGATAAACAAAGAGCAGAATTGCTACAACAAATAAAAGGTACTGATAAAATAATAGAAGAAAAAAATACTAAGTTGTATCAAGAGACTTTAAGAAATGTTAAAACAATAATAGAGCAAACAAAAGATAAAACAGATAAAAATCAGTTAGATGTAATTGAGGGAGAAAATAGTGCTGATGTTGAGACAAAAGTTTTAGAATATTTTGGTATTAAAAAAGAAGGAACGAATTTTATTGATATAAAAACTGGGGAAGTAATTACTGAATTAAAAGGTAAAGATGAGAAAGGTAAAGATGTTAGTATATCTGTAGATAAACTTTTGCATAATTTAATGACAGAACATGGAGCTATAATACCTTCGTCCTTAACTCCGGATAATAGATCAGTAATGATTCTTAACGAAGACATAGCTGTCGGTAAAGGTGGTGCTAATGTAGCATCTCACGAATTTTTCCACTTCTTTCTTAACAATGCTATGAACAAAAACCCTGAGCTTAAATTAGCAATGGGTAATATTTTTATGCAGTATTTGAAAGATATAGATCCAAGATTAATACGAGATAGTGAGTTTAGAAAAAGACTAAATAGTTATTCAAACCAGGATGCAGCTACCCAAAGTGAAGAGGCAATGGCGTTATTCTTAGATGCTATAGCTATTAATTCAGTTCCATACTCTGAAGGTATTATGGCTAAAATAGGGGATATACTAAGGTATATTGCTAAAAAATTTGGCTATGAATTTAAATTAAATTCAGGTAAAGATGTTTATAAATTTTTACAAGACTTTAATGCTAGTATTCAAAGAGGTGAATTATCTAAAGATCAGCTAAATCAATTTGAAAATGGTTTAAAATTTGGTAGCACAATTAAAGAAACGGCTGAAGCTTATAAAAAATATCAAGAAGAACAACGTAAAAAAGTTATTAATAATATTAAAAGTAAGTTTAGTTCACCTGAAAGTAAAGTCTCTACTAAAGATGCTGAAGAAATACTTGATTTACTAGAAAATATTGGTGCTGTTAATTTCTCTTTAACAGAGAATACAAAAAAAATAGTAGCTAAAAATGATGACTTATTTGAACAAATATTAGAAAACGCTGAGAAAAAAGGTATATCAAAAGATAATTTAAAAGATGCGGTAACCAAAAGAATAAAAGATGCTTTAATAGTAAATAATCTTCCACTTGCTATGGATCTTGCTGATAAAGCTTTTAAAGGAGGAGAAAGTGCTGGTACTAAAAAAATAAAAAAAGAAGATTGGGAATCAGAATTCACAATGCAGTTAATTGAGTTAGCTAGGACATGGAATCCTAGTATAAATCCAAAATTTGGAGCTTATATACAATCAAAAGATCCAAGCTTACCTATATCAAAACAGAGAGGATTATTAGCTTTAAGGTATAACCAAATCAAAAACAAGTTAAAAGGCGCAGGACCAAAAACGGTTTCGATGACACAATTAGAACAAGCTGGTTTTGATGTAGCGGATGTTGATGCTGGACAAGTTGGTGGACCTGCTAAAATATCTAAAGGTGAGTTTATAGCTGACAAGGTTAATATACAAAAAAGTGATATAAAGGAAGTAACTAATGCAGCTGATTTATCTTCTTTAAAAAAATCTCCAACTTATAAAAAAGTAAAGTCATTAACTAAAAATGGTTCGTTAACTCCAGTAATGGAAATTTTTGGTGATAAATTTGGTGTACCTGTTGAGAAATTATCTGGTAACAAAGATTTAAATGGAGAACAAAGAGATATTGCTAGAAAAGTTATATCAAGTATATCTAAAAATAATAAACTAATAGATCTATTACCAGATGGTACTGATGCTTCTGGTAAATCTACAGGTATCGCTAATACAAAGTTTGGAAAATTTTACATGCAAGGAGATAAGGTCACAATGGCACAAACTGGTAGTGCTGCTGGTTTAGCTGTGCAAGTGAAAAATGAAAATACAACTAATCAAGATTTCTTTGATTTATTTGGAATGGATGCTGAGGGTAATTCTGTAAAAAAAGGAACTGAGTTCGATGGATTAATAAGAGAGTTTATTATTCAACTAGCTTCTCTAGCTGCTAACCAACAAATAAGAACTGATAGACCAGGATTTGAAACTATAAAATCTGGTAAACCTAAGATAATGTTTAGTTTAGTTGAAAAAATAATATCAGTTGATCCTGATTTTAAAAAAGCAGAAAGAGATAGGATAGATAAATTATTAAATAACTTTCTTGAGCAAGGCACTTATAAACATCGTACAGAAACTGAAATAAACGAATACTTTGAAGCTTTTGAAACCGTAATACTAGGAAGTTTACCTCCAAAGATGTTTGGCGCAAGACCTACGTCTGTTTTTAGTATGATGAAAAAAAGTAAAAGAATACTTCCAAAAGATGGTGTTGATATAATAACCTTAGAATCTGGAGAAAAAATAACTATTAACAAATATTTTGATAGAAAAAGAGCAGAACTAAGAGATAAGATTAAAGCAGGTAAAGTAAAGTTTGGTGAAAAATTTACTGGACCAGCTGAAAATTATAAGTACGGAGACTCTTACGCTAAAATGTATGCAAATGATCCTTCTACTAATAAGCCTTATAAAGCAAACAGCCCAGAGTATGTAAAAGCAGTTGAGAAATCTTTTAATGACGGTACAAGAAAAAAATATAATGAGATACATAAAAGTATGCATCAGCAATTTATGGAGAGGGTAGATAAATCAATAAGAGCTACATTAGGTGGTAATCCTCAAAATGCTAGAGTTTGGGGTAATTACTTTAGTTTTGTAGGACAAGACACTAACCATCCTTTTAGAATGGGTGCTGAGTATGTAGGTTATTCACCAAATCCTAAAGGTGCTAAAGGTAAAATGTACGAATGGGAACACTCTATGCCAGCGACCGCAGCTTATTTATATTTAATTAACTCTTCATTAAAGGGTACTAGTTTTAAAACTTCTTACGAATTAGTAATGAAAGATTATAAACTAATAGCTTTAGATAATTTTGATAATGTAAAATTATCAGATGCCGGTAGAGAGCGTGGTATGGGTAAAGGCTGGGAGTTATTAGTTAACTCTTGGCTTGATAGATATTTTCACCCTGATGTAACTAAGATTAGAGGTGGTATAAATCCTAAAACTATAACAGGTGAAGGTGGTAAAAATTTTGCCGACATATTTAATGTTAACGCTAGTGGTGGAATAAAACTTTCAAAGACAGCCACTGAAATAAGTAATGCTCAAACTATAGATAAAGCTTTTAGTAATTTAATTCAATACAGTAAGACTGGAGAATCAAGAGGAATGTCTACGTTTGATTTTGATGATACATTAGCTAAGACTAAATCTGGAATTAGATACATTATACCTAACATTGATGGAGCCACTTCTTCTGGTAGAAAAGTTATATTTTTAGCTGGTAGTGCTGGTAGTGGAAAATCAAATGTTGTAAAACAATTAGGATTAGAAGGTAAAGGTTTTAAAATAGTTAACCAAGATATAGCTTTAGAATGGTTAGCTAAAAATAGTGGGCTACCTACAGATATGAGAGACTTTACACCAGAGCAAGCTAGTAAATGGGGTAGCTTACAATGGGAGGCTAGAGATATCGCTCAACGTAAAGCTATAAAATTTAGGGGTAGAGGTGATGGCGTTATCGTAGATGGAACTGGCGCTAGTACTATATCAATGTTTACCCAAGCACAGAAGTATGAGGACGCAGGTTATGATGTTCAAATGTTGTTTGTAGATAGTTCTTTAGAAACTGCATTAGAAAGAAATAAAGCTAGAAAAGAAAGATCGTTAAGAGACGGTATAGTTAAACGTAATTGGAAGGCAGTACAAAAAAATAAGAAAGCTTTTAAAGAGGAATTTGGTGATAACTTTACTGAAGTTAATACTGATAATTTAAAACAAGGCGATCCAATGCCTAATTCTTTGGTTAGTAAAATAAATAAATTTACTGATAGTTATATTAAAGGTAGATTAACAGCTGAAGAGTTTGCTAGTAGAGGAGATCAATTGTTACAACAAGGTGCTAAATTTGATTTTTCAGAATTTAATAAAGTTGTAGATGGAACACCAGGGCCATTGCTTGATAAAGCTAGAGAAAGAGCTAAGAAGTACGGAACAGATAATATGTTTGTTTTAACTGCTAGGCCACAAGCTTCTGCTTTCGCTATACAACAATTTTTAAAAGGACAAGGTTTAGATATACCAATAGAAAATATTACAGGACTTGCTAATAGTACTGGAGAGGCTAAAGCTCAATGGATGTTAGAGAAATTCGCAGAAGGATATAACGACATGTATTTTGTGGATGATGCTTATCAAAATGTTAAAGCTGTCCAAAGTGTCTTAAGTCAATTAGATATTAAATCTGAAGTTGTCCAAGCTAAGATTAAATTTAGTAAAACAGCTAGTAATCAATTTAATGAAATACTTGAAAGAAAAAAAGGTATTGATGCTGAAAAAGTATTTAGTTCAGCTGAGGCTAGAAAAAGGGGAGCTCAACCTGATATTGTTAGATTTATAAAGAGTCTTTATATCCCACCATCAGCTGAAGACTTTAAAGGTTTATTGTATTACTTTTTAGATAAAGGCAAACAGGGTGATGCTGATATGAAGTTTTTTACTGATAATCTTCTAAAACCTTTTGCTGAAGGAATAAGAGCTTGGAATACGTATAAGCAAAATATGGTTAATGACTATGATGCTTTAAAGAAACAGTTTCCTAAAATAAAGTTAAATAACAAAGTTCCTGGTACAAGTTTCACAAATGACACAGCTATAAGAGTTTACTTATGGACTAAAGCTGGGTTTGAGATACCAGGTATATCTAAAAAATTACAGAAAACTTTATATAATGCTATTAACAAGGATTCTAAGTTAAAAGCTTTTGCAGAAGGATTATCTATTGTAACAAAAAGAAAAGATGGTTATTCAAGACCAGGTAAAAACTGGATGGTTGAAAGTATACCAACTGATTTACAAAATGTTGTAGATAAAATTGGTAGAAAAGAATTTTTACAAGAATGGATAGAAAACAAAGATATTATATTTTCTTCAGAAAACTTAAATAAAATACGAGCTTTATACGGAGATAGATTCATAGAGGCATTAGAAGATATATTGTATCGTATGGAAAATGGTGGTCATAGATCACGAGGTAAAGATAGTGATGTTAATTGGTTTACTAATTGGATAAATGGATCTGTTGGTACGATTATGTTCTTTAACATGCGATCTGCTTTACTACAAACCATATCTACTGTTAACTTTATTAATTGGTCAGATAATAATATATTTAAAGCTTCCGCAGCGTTTGCTAATCAACCTCAGTTTTGGAAAGATTTTGTAATGCTATTTAACTCTGATCAATTAAAACAAAGAAGAACAGGGTTACAGACGGATGTGTCAGCATCGGAATTAACAAAGACATTCGCTGAAAGGGGTTATAGTCCTGGAACTGTTATAAATTATTTACTACAAAAAGGTTTTAAACCTACACAAATTGCGGATAGTTTTGCTATTGCTTTTGGAGGTGCTACATTTTATAGAAATAGATATAAAAAATACATAAAAGAAGGAATGTCTTCTAAACAAGCTAATGAACAGACTATGTTAGACTTCCAAGAGATTGCGGAAGAAACACAACAGTCATCAAGAGAGGATTTAATATCTCAACAACAAGCAAGTGTTTTAGGTAGATTGGTGCTAGCATTTCAAAACGTTACAATGCAATACGGTAGATTAACCAAAAAGGCTTTATCTGATTTAGCTAATCGTAGAGGTGATTGGAAAACTAATGTATCTAAAATAGTTTACTACGGTATGGCACAAAATGTAGTTTTCTCTGCTTTACAAAATGCTTTAGCTTTTATGGTATGGGGAGGTGATGAAGAAGAAATAGATGATAAAACAACAAGAACTTTTAATAGTGCTTTAGATTCTTTCTTAAGAGGTACTGGTTTGTATGGAGCGTTAGTATCAACTCTTAAAAATACAATTATACAATGGAATCTACAAAAAGATAAACCTTGGGGTAAGGAACGTATAGAAAAAATAGCTCTTGAGGTTGTAAATCTTTCTCCGCCAATAGGTAGTAAAGTTAGGAAAATTGTTAAAGCTTATTACGCGGACGCTTGGAACGAAGATTTATCAGAAGAGTTAGGGTTTAGAATAGAGAATCCAAAATTAACTATGGCTACAAATATTATAGAAGCTGTATTTAATGTGCCACTTGCTAGGATACAAAACAAGGCTAATAATCTAGAAGAAGCTATAACAGGTAATCACGAGACATGGAAAAGAATAATGATGACATTGGGTTGGAGCCAATGGGAATTAGGTGTAAAAGATGAAGAGGTAGAGGTAGCTAAAGAGCGTATTAAGGAAAAGAAAGATATTAAAGAAAAAGAAGAAAAAGAGCAAAAGAAAATAGAGAAAGAAAAAGAAAAGGAAGAGGAAAAGAAAAAAGAGGAAGAAGAGAAGAAAGAAAAAGGTATTAAAACTGTAAGGTGCTCAGGTATAAGATCTAATGGTGAAAGATGCGGTAACACAACTGAAACAGCTGAGAAAACTTACTTGTGTTATCATCACGCAGAGTTCACAGATGGTATGGACAGGGATAATGATGGGATTAAAGAATATAGGTGCACTGCTACTAAGAAAGACGGTAACAGATGTAAGAACAAAACTGAGAATAAGAACAAAAAATGTTATGCTCACCAATAAACATGTAATTATAATAGAGAAACAATAAACTAAAAAATATGATAAACTGGATTAATTCTTGGAAATCAAGTAATAAAAAGAATAAAATAGATTTTACTTTTAGATTTGGATGGTTAACAATATGGGAGATAAAGTGGTGTGCTGCATGTAAAAGTAGTGACACGTGTTGTAACAATAAGTTTAGAATAATGTTGTTAAACTTTGGATTTGAAATAGGATCATGAGGTTTATAAATAGCGCTAAATTAGAATATAGTAATGCTATAAAAGATGGTAACGTTGTTAATAGAGGTAAAGATAATACTATAACAATGCCTACTGATGGCACCACTATATCTTTTAGCGGGATGGCAGCGAATCGTGGAAATTATAGCATATTAATGACGGTAAAAAAAGGTAGTGCAACAAAAACTTCAATAATAGTATTGAGATAATGGCTGGGATATATAAAAATGTAGCAACTGGTACAACCACTTTAATAACAAAGAAAGGTGGGATTAGTGGTAATATAAAAAAAATATTAATAGCTAATGTTGATGGTCATCAAGCTGACAACGTTTGTGTGTTTTTAGAAGATGAAACAGCATCTACTAGTACTGATGCTGGAAACGTTAAATATCATTTTATTAAAGATGTAGATATACCTTATGCTTCTACTTTAGTTTTAGAAGACTGTTTAAGTTTTGATGCTAAACTATATCATTTAAGAATTACAACACAAAACGCTTCAGATGGTGGCGCTGCAAATTTAACTGTAATAATAAAATAATGAAAC
>TARA_R110002012_G_scaffold27229_6_pt1 | contig 24000 bp, 24 predicted proteins | sample TARA_R110002012 | Tara Oceans TARA_R110002012 (sample SAMEA4396515) | marine metagenome | biome: Westerlies Biome; feature: [DCM] deep chlorophyll maximum layer (ENVO:01000326); material: water (ENVO:00002006), including particulate matter (ENVO:01000060) such as... | depth 40 m | reverse complement strand
AGACGAGCCGGTCGAAGATCATCCGTGTCGAGGGCGATCCGGATGATCTGCTGCAGGCGCTTGAAGCACTGGCTGGCTGATACACTTCGCGCCGCTCAATCGATTGACCGAGCGGCGCGATGAATGTTCGTGTGTGCAACCTGTCTTGCTCAGAACAGCCGGCTGAGCAAGTCTGGCTTCAGGCCTTGGTCTTGACCCGTTCGATTGCCTCGACGATCAGCGTGCGGGCAACTTCGGCATCGCGCCAGCCACCGATCTTGACCCATTTGCCGGGCTCGAGATCCTTGTAGTGCTCGAAGAAGTGCTCGATCTGCTGCAATGTGATGTCGGGCATGTCGGTGTAGTCGTTGACACCTTCATACCGCTTGGTCAGGTGGGTTGAGGGCACGGCGATGATCTTCTCGTCCTGTCCCGCATTGTCTTCCATGACCAGCACGCCGATCGGCCGCACATTGATCACGCAGCCGGGGATCAGGGGCCGTGTGTTGCAGACCAGCACATCGATCGGATCGCCGTCGTCGGACAGGGTATGCGGCACGAAGCCGTAATTGCCCGGGTAGGTCATCGGCGTGTAGAGAAAGCGGTCGACGACCAGGGTTCCGGCATCCTTGTCCATCTCGTACTTGATCGGCTGACCGCCGACCGGCACCTCGATGATGACGTTGACGTCGTGGGGTGGCTTCTCGCCGATGCTGATGGCGTCTATACGCATGGTCGCTCCAATCCGGATCTGTGGTGCATGCCGTACTCAAATGGGAGGATTGAGGAAAACGCGCATGCGACAATTCAGTGCCATGATACGGCGATGCACGCTCTTGTGAGCGCGCGCTGTATCAGTCGGCTCCGGAATTAAAGCCAAAGACGGTTCGGTGCAACAGGACTTTTGGTGCGGATCACCACAGGGGAAGCATCAGGACCAGACGAAGGCCAGTTTCTTCAGGGTCTTGCCATCGAATGTCTCGTGCCCTTCGGCGACGTCCTTTCCGCCCTGAAAGCGGTAGAATTCGACAGCGGAATGATTGTCCTCGAGACACCACACCACCACGCCCTTGCAGCCGAGGGAATCGAGCAGCTGCCTGGCTTCGTTGAACAGGCGCTTGCCCAGGCCGATGCCCTGAAATTCAGGCTTGAGATAGAGCTCGTAGATCTCGCCTTCCTGCGGCAGCGAGCGGGCCCGGTTGAGCCCCAGCGTGGCATAGCCGGCAACGGTTCCGCCGACATCGAGCACCAGAATGGAGGTCGAGCCGCGCACGGCACGTTGCCACCAGCCGATGTCCCGGCGCTCGAGCATGTGGCGCAACGCCTTGTAGGGCAGCAGCCCCGCATAGGCATGGCTCCAGGCCGCACGATGGGTGCCGGCGATGGCTTCTGCATCCTGCGGCTCGGCGTGCCGAATATCGATTGTTAACGTGCTCATGCGCTCACACTACCGGTCATGGTATGTCCGAAGAAGCCACGGTGGGTCTGCTCCGGCCTCTGCCCACAGTATTGTTTTGTGGACGGCGTGAGTTGAGTTAACCGTTTGTTAACGAAATATGCAAGTGCGGAGAGGGTGTGTATTCACCGCTCAGGCGGGTGTCTCGAACCGGTTGAGGCATTTCTGCGCCGCTTCGAAGAACTGGCCGACCTGCAGGCCGTCGACCAGCGCATGATGCACCTGAACCGCCATCGGACAGCTCCAGCTTCCATCCGCGGCCTGGACGAACTTGCCCCAGGAAAAGCGCGGGATGCAGTCGTCGGGTCCAGGCAGCGCATTGTCGAGCGCGGTGAAATCGATCCAGGGCAGGCAGGAGAGATAGGCGAGATCGTTGCGCTCGCCGGTATTGGCGGCGAAATCGGCCCCCTTGGAGGTTTCCTCGATGATCGCCTTGCAGCTTTCATCGAAGCCGGCCCAATCCGCGACATAGGGGATATAGGCGTAGCCGAAACTGTCGCCGGGCCGGGGCACCGTCGTCGACAGCAGGATCTCGTCGTATTCCGTCACCGTGTTGCCCAGGAACCGCGTTCGAAGCGCCGGCACGGCGTGAACGCCGGTGGCGATGGCATGAATGAAGGCGCGGTAGGGCGAGACGCCCGCAGGCTTGCCCCTGGTCATCAGGGCTGTGACATCGACGCGCGCGGTGGTGGCGAAATGCGGCCGGTCATAGGTCCGGAACAGGTTGAACTGTCCGGCCCGTGACCAGGTCGCAAGATCGATTTCGCGCGCGCCAGATGTATCAGATGTCATGATCAAGCTGCGCTGGCGCCGGCCTTGCCGAAGCGCTTGCGGTCGTTGGCGTCAAGGTAACGCTTGCGCAGGCGGATCGACTTCGGCGTCACTTCCATCAGCTCGTCGTCCTGGATCCAGGACAGCGCCCGGTCGAGCGTCATGCGGATCGGCGGCGTCAGCTTGACGGCCTCGTCCTTGCCGGCAGAGCGGATGTTGGTCAGCTGCTTGCCCTTCAGCACGTTGACTTCCAGATCGTTGTCGCGCGAGTGGATGCCGATGATCATGCCCATATAGACCTTGTCGCCCGGCTCGATGATCATCGGGCCGCGGTCTTCCAGGTTGAACATCGCGTAGGCAACAGCCTCGCCGGACATGTTGGCCAAGAGAACGCCATTGGTGCGGCCGCCGATGTCGCCTTTGTAGGCCTGGTAGCCGTGGAACAGGCGGTTCATCACGGCGGTGCCGCGCGTATCGGTGAGAAGTTCCGACTGGTAGCCGATCAGGCCGCGTGTCGGCGCGTGGAACACCAGGCGGACGCGATTGCCGCCGGAAGGACGCAGCTCGGTCATCTCGGCCTTGCGCTCGGACATCTTCTGGACGACGACGCCGGAATGTTCCTCATCAACGTCGATGACGACTTCCTCGATCGGCTCCATCAGGGTGCCGCTCTCGTCCTTGTGCATGACGACGCGCGGACGCGACACGGCAAGCTCAAAGCCTTCGCGGCGCATGGTCTCGATCAGGACGGCGAGTTGCAATTCGCCACGGCCGGAGACGTAGAACGAATCCTTGCCTTCCGATTCCTCGATCTTCAGCGCCACATTGCCTTCGGCTTCCTTGAGCAGGCGGTCGCGGATGACGCGGCTGGTCACCTTGTCGCCCTCGGTGCCGGCCAGCGGCGAGTCATTGACCAGGAAGGTCATGGTCACGGTCGGCGGGTCGATCGGCTGAGCGGTCAGCGCCTCGGTGACGGCCGGATCACAGAATGTGTCTGCCACGGTGCCCTTGGACAGGCCTGCAATGGCGACGATGTCGCCGGCATGGGCTTCCTCGACCGGCTGGCGCTCGAGGCCGCGGAAGGCGAGGATCTTGGAGATGCGGCCGTTTTCGACCAGCTTGCCGTCACCGTTGAGGACCTTGACGGCCTGGTTCGGCTTGATCGAACCGGAATGGATGCGGCCGGTGATGATGCGGCCGAGGAACGGGTTGGCTTCCAGGATCGTGCCGATCATGCGGAACGGGCCTTCGGCAACGGTCGGCTCCGGGCAGTGCTCGAGAACCAGATCGAACAGCGGCGCCAGCGATCCGCCGTCTTCCGGACGGTCAGGGCCGGCCGACATCCAGCCATTGCGGCCCGAGCCGTACATGATCGGGAAATCGAGCTGCTCGTCGGTGGCGTCGAGTGCTGCGAAGAGGTCGAAGACCTCGTTGATGACTTCGTCGACGCGGGCGTCGGGACGGTCGATCTTGTTGATGGCGACGATCGGGCGAAGGCCGACCTTGAGCGCCTTGCCGACCACGAACTTGGTCTGCGGCATCGGGCCTTCGGCTGCGTCAACCAGAACGATGGCGCCGTCCACCATCGAGAGAATGCGTTCGACTTCGCCGCCGAAGTCGGCGTGGCCCGGGGTGTCGACGATGTTGATCCGGGTTCCCTTCCACTCCACCGAGGTGGCCTTGGCGAGAATGGTGATGCCGCGTTCCTTCTCGATGTCGCCCGAATCCATGGCGCGTTCCTGAACGCGTTCGTTTTCGCGGTAGACACCGGATTGCTTCAAGAGCTCGTCAACGAGGGTGGTTTTACCATGGTCAACGTGGGCGATAATCGCAATATTGCGCAGGGACATAGATCAGGTCTCATTCTGGAGAATACAAAAACGCCGGATGCAGATCCGGCGCGGGCCGGCAATGACCGGACTTTGGGCGGCTTATACAGGGTTTTTCGCGGTTGCGAAAGAGGCCACGACAACACAGGCTTAATGCACCAAAGGAAGGGCGCAGAACGCCCCTCCCTGTCATGTCATACCGGAGACGAAACAAGTATTCAGGCGTTTCGGACCGGATCCAGCGTCTTGCTCCAGAGTTCCTCGTCATCACGATTCATCAGCCGGACGGTGAGCTGTTCGCTTGCGCCGTCAATGTCGACAAGGCCGAAAAACTGCAAGCCCATGGACGGCGGCAGGTTGACGCCCTGCTCTTCGGTAGGCGCTGCGACAAACTTGACTTCCGGGCCAAAGGTCATGTCGAGTGCGTTGGGCCCGAAGGTGCCCGCATGCAGTGGTCCGGAGACGAATTCCCAGAACGGCTCGAAATCCTGAAACTGCGCCTTGTTCGGATCGTAATAATGGGCTGCGGTGTAGTGCACGTCGGCGGTGAGCCAGACGGTGTTGCTGATGCCGGCATTCTTGATGTAGCGCAGCAGGTCGGCGATCTCGAACTCGCGGCCCTTCGCAGCGCCGTCATCGGCGTTGGCGATGGCTTCGAACTTGCTGTCACCGTCGCGCACGACCAGGCCGATCGGCATGTCGGCGGCGATGATTTTCCAGGTCGCCTTGGAGTTGGCCAGTTCGCGCTTGAGCCAGGCGATCTGCTCCTGGCCCATGAACACGGTGGCGTCGCCTTGTGTGTCCTGGGTGTTGCCGCTGTTGGCAGCGCGATAGCTGCGCATGTCGAGGAAGAACACGTCGACCAGCGGGCCATAGGCGATCTTGCGGTAGACACGGCCGGGTTCGGCCGGGGTGTAGCTGATCGGGGTCATTTCATGGAAGGCGCGGCCGGCGCGGGCGGCAAGCAGATGGACCGATTTCTCGGTGTAACGATCGTCGCCGCTGAGATCCTTGGAATCGGACCAGTTGTTGACTACCTCGTGGTCATCCCACTGGAAGAAGGTCGGGCAGATGGCGTTCATGGCGCGGACATGCTCGTCCATCATGTTGTATTTCCACTGGCCGCGATATTCGTCCAGCGTCTCGGCCACCTTGCGCTTTTCGTCGATCAGCACCTTGTTGGTCCATTTGGCGCCGCCCTTGAGTTCGACCTCATCCTGCATCGGGCCATCGGCATAGATGGTGTCGCCGGAATGAAGGAAGAAATCGGGCTCGTGCCTGGCCATGGTGGCGTAGGTCTTCATGCCGACCTCGTCGATGCCCCAGCCCTGGCCGGCGGTGTCGCCCGACCAGGCAAAACGGATGTTCCGGCGCGAGGCGGGTGCCGTGCGGAAACGGCCGATGATCGGCTCGGACACGGTGTTGATGTCAGACAGGTCGGCGGCGCTGAACCGGTAGAAGATGTCCTGGTCGGACGGCAGGTTCTCGAGCAGCCGCTTGGCGGCGAAGTCGCTGTCGGGAAGCGCGGTCATCGGCGGCAGCTTGATGGAGTTGTTGAAGCTCTCGACCGTGGAGATCTCCATGTTGATGCGCGAGGGGCGATCAACGCGGGTCCAGATCATGCCGGAATTGGTGGTGACGTCACCGGACTGGACGCCATGGGTGAAAACCGGGCGCTGGGCAGCGCGGACATAAGAGGGGGCGGCGAGGCCGGAGGCGGTGACCAGCGAGGTGGCGCTGGCGGATACGAGGAAGCTGCGACGGGACAGGGACATGGTTCTCTCCTGGGTGGGATAGCCTGGGTGGTTTGCCGATTTTTGCGGACCAGGATCCTTCGCAAGGGAATGTGACGCTGCCTTTTCGGTTTGATGAAAGCTTGATCAAGCTTTCATGACAGGTGCGATTTTGCCGCTTCCGATGCTTGGGGTAACAATGTCAGGCAACAGATCACACCACTTGGGAGAGCACGATGCGAAAACTGCAGGCACAGGGCATCCACCACATCACCCTGATGGGGGCGGACCGGCAGACCTCGATCGATTTCTGGGAGGGGCTGCTTGGCATGCCCTTCATCTTCGAACAGCCCAATCTGGACCGGGCGTCGGAAAGCCATCTCTATTTCGATCCGGGCGATGGCCGGCTGATCACCATCTTCACCAGCGAGGACCGCAAAGCCGACCCGGCGCGAACCTCGACCGAGCCGGGGGCGGTTCACCATCTGGCGATCAACGTGTCGAAGGCGACCTTCTCGCAAGCCGTCGAGCGGCTGGATGAGCGCGGCATCAAGCACAGCGGGATCAAGGACCGCGGCTTCATGGATTCGATCTATTTCACCGATCCGATGGGCTTCCTGATCGAGCTGGCCGCCTACCGGTTCGAGCCGCCGGCGGGCTCGTCCCATGCCGAGGTCTTGCTTGAAGCCCACAAGCTGCGGGTGGAACGCGGGGACTACAATATCGCCGAAATCCACCTGGCCGACGCGATCGAGGCGATCATCCTGAGATCACAGCAATCGCTGTCGGACGACCGGACGCCGAAAAAGGCTTACTGAAGCCTGTTCCGGCGCCGGATTGCTGTTGGCTCAAACCGGTCAGGCGAGGCCGCGCTTTTCGAGCATTGCCGTGGCATCGGGCATACGGCCGCGGAAGGCTTCGTAGAGTTCGCCCGGATCGCGCGAGCCGCCGGCCGAGTAGACATGGGTGCGCAGCTTCTCGGCCATTTCAGGATCGAACGGGTTGCCGGTTTCCTCAAACGCTGCGAAAGCGTCCGCATCCAGCACTTCCGACCACATGTAGGAGTAGTAGCCGGCCGAATAGCCTTCGCCGGAGAACACATGCAGGAAATGTGGGCTGGCGTGGCGCATGACGATGGCCTCGGGCATGCCGAGCTTCTTCAGCGTTTCGGCCTCGAAGCTGGCCGGATCGGCCTTGTCGCCGGCGGTGTGCCAGGCCATGTCGACCAGTGCTGAGGCGGTGAACTCGACGGCGGCAAAGCCGGCGTTGAAGGTCTGTGCCGCCAGCACCTTGTCGAGCAACGCCCGTGGGATCGGCTCATTGGTCTTGTAGTGGCGGGCGTGCTTTTCCAGGATTTCGGGAACCGTCAGCCAGTGCTCATAGAGCTGCGACGGCAGTTCGACGAAGTCGCGGCTGACCGAAGTGCCCGACAGCGACGGATAGGTGACGTCCGAGAGCATGCCGTGCAGCGCGTGGCCGAATTCATGAAACAGGGTGCGCGCATCATTGAGCGACAGCAGCGCTTCCTGGCCGGGCGCCGGTTTGGCGAAGTTCATCATATTGGTGATGATCGGCTGCTGGCCGGTGCTGCCGTCTGGCAGGGTCAGCTTGTGCTGGCTGCGCATGCCGCTCATCCAGGCGCCGGAACGCTTCGATGGCCGGGCGAAATAATCGGCGATGAAGGTGGCGATCATTTCGCCGTCCTTGCCCCTGACCTCAAACACGCGGGCATCCTTGTGCGGACCGCGGATGTCGGTGCGCTCGGTCATGGTGACGCCGAAAAGCCGGTTGGCGACGTCGAAACAGGCCTCGATCATGCCGCTCAGAGGGAAATAGGGTTTGAGCTCGGCTTCGGAGAAATCAAAGCGGCGGGCTTTGAGCTTTTCGGCATAATGGCGCCAGTCCCAGGCCGCCACCTCGTGGTTGCCGCCCTCCTCGGCGATCAGCTTTGCGAGTTCCGCGCGATCGGTGTCGGCGTGCGCGACGGCACGTGTCCAGACATTGCCGAGCAGTTCCTCGACGGCTTCCGGCGTCTTGGCCATGGTGTCATCGAGCTTGTAGGCGGCGTAGCTGTCATAGCCCAGAAGCTCGGCCTTCTCGCTGCGCAAGGCGATGATCTGCGAGATCAGCGCGGCATTGTCGGTGTCGCCGCCATTGGCGCCGCGGGCGGCCCAGGCCTTGAAGGCGGTCTCGCGCAGATCACGGCGCGCGCTCGAGCTCAGGAACGGCTCGATGATCGAGCGCGACAGGGTGACGGCGAACTTGTTGTTGTGGCCGAGATCCTCGGCGACGGCGGCCATGGCGGCACGCAAATCCTCGGACAGCCCGTCGAGATCGTTGCCGTCGTCGAGCAGCATGACCCAGTTTTTCTCATCCGCGAGAACATTCTGACCGAATTGCGCGCCCAGACCGGCCAAGGTCTCGCCGACTTCGACAAGCCGTTTCTGGCCTGCTTCGTCCAGTGCCGCGCCGGACTTGATGAAGGATTTCCAGACCCGCTCGAGCAGGCGGTCCTGTTCCGGCGTCAGGCCGAGACCGGAGCGTTTCCGGTACAGGCTGTCGACACGCTCGAACAGGGCGCGGTTCATGGCGATCTTCGAATAATGCCGGGACATGCGCGGCGCGATCTCGCGCTCGAGCGCCTGAATGGTGTCATTGGTGTCGGTGCCGGCGCGGTTCCAGAACAGCGACGAGACTTTCGAGAGCTTGTCTCCGGCAAGTTCCAGCGCCACCAGCGTGTTGTCGAAATCGGGCGCTTCGGCATTGTTCGCAATGGCCTGGATCTCGGCACCATGCTCGGCAAGTGCGGTTTCAAAGGCCGGGGCGAAGTCGGTATCCGCGATCCTGTCGAATTCCGGCAGGCCGAGCGGTGCGTTCCAGTCAAAAACGGGGGAGGCAGGTGAGGTCATGAAAGGCTCCTTGTTGGGCCTGATGTAGGCTTGCCCGTGGGGATGGACAAGGCGCCTGGCCTTCTCGGGTGCTTGCTGCTGTAAAATAAAAGGGCGGCACCATCGCTGGTCCCGCCCTTGAAGTCCGAGTCTGTTGCCGGTCTTACCGGTCGCGGGCCGCCAGGGTGCGCAGGCGCAGGGCGTTCAGACGGATAAAGCCTTCCGCGTCCTTCTGGTCATAGGCGCCCCGGTCGTCCTCGAAGGTGACCAGCGCGTCGGAATAAAGCGACTTGTCGCTTTCGCGGCCGGTGACCATGACATTGCCCTTGTAGAGCTTGAGGGTGACTTCGCCCTCGACGTTCTTCTGGCTGAGATCGATGGCCGCCTGCAGCATTTCGCGTTCGGGCGAGAACCAGAAGCCGAAATAGATCAGCTCCGCATAACGCGGCATCAGCTCGTCCTTGAGGTGGGCCGCGCCGCGGTCGAGCGTGATCGATTCCATTGCCCGGTGCGCGGTCAGCAGGATGGTGCCGCCCGGCGTCTCGTAGACGCCGCGGGACTTCATGCCGACAAAGCGGTTTTCAACCAGGTCGAGACGGCCGATGCCGTTGTCGCGGCCGTAATTGTTGAGTTCGGCCAGGATCGTGGCCGGGCTCATGCGCACGCCGTTGATGGAGACTGCGTCACCCTGCTCGAAGCCGATCTTGATGATGGTTGCCTTGTCGGGCGCTGCTTCCGGCGAAATCGTGCGCATGTGGACGTATTCGGGCGCTTCGACAGCCGGATCTTCCAGCACCTTGCCCTCGGACGAGGAGTGCAGCAGATTGGCGTCGACCGAAAACGGGGCTTCGCCCATCTTGTCCTTGGCGACCGGGATCTGGTGCGCCTCGGCAAAGTTGATCAGATCGGTGCGGCTCTTGAACGACCAGTCACGCCATGGCGCGATGATCTTGATGTCAGGGTTGAGCGCATAGGCCGAAAGCTCGAAACGGACCTGGTCATTGCCCTTGCCGGTGGCGCCGTGGGCGATGGCGTCGGCGCCGGTTTCGTGGGCGATCTCGACCAGACGCTTGGAAATCAGCGGACGGGCGATCGAGGTTCCAAGCAGGTAGACTCCTTCATAGACCGCATTTGCGCGGAACATCGGGAAGACGAAATCGCGGACGAATTCTTCGCGCACATCCTCGATGAAGATGTTCTCGTCAGGAATGCCAAGCATCTCGGCCTTCTTGCGCGCCGGCGCCAGCTCTTCGCCCTGGCCGAGGTCGGCGGTGAAGGTGACGACTTCGGCGCCGAACTCGGTCTGCAGCCATTTGAGAATGATCGAGGTGTCGAGACCGCCGGAATAGGCGAGAACGACCTTCTTGACGTCCTTGTGCGATGCCATGTTTGTGCGTCTTTCTGTTTTGAGCCTCGCCCCGGAGATTTGTGAAAGCTCGGAGCCCTGAATTTTGCGGCACTTTTAGCCGGTTTACAGCGCCATGCAAGGGTCAAGCCGCCCGGGTGAAGCGCGCAGGCGGGCATTTTGTTTGACGCGGCGGCGTCTCCCGCTCTATCGCTTCTCTGGATCAGGTTGTCACGGGAGGAGACGGATATGGCGGATCTGCAATCGGTAGTGGGCACGGGCAAGGTCGCGGTTGTGACCGGGGCAGCTTCCGGCATCGGCCTGGCAGCGGCACAGTTTCTTGCCGGTCGCGGCATGCGCATCGTGCTGGTCGACAATGACGCCGACAGGCTGGCCGAGGCCGAAAAGGCCGTGGCGGAGCGGTCGCAAAATCCGGCAACCGATGTCGTCTCGATGGTCACCGATGTCAGCGACCTCGACGCCGTCACCGCTCTGGAGCGGGAGATTGCCCAGCGGGTCGGTCCTGTCCACCTGCTGATGAACAATGCCGGTATCCAGCCCGGCAGCAGTGTCTTCGGGGCCCAGGCCAGCTGGGACAAGGTTCTTGGCGTCAATCTCATGGGCATCATCCATGGTACCCGCGCCTTCGGGCCGGGCATGATCGCGCATGGTGAGCCCGCCATGATCATCAACACCGGCTCCAAGCAGGGCATCACCACGCCGCCGGGCGATCCGGCCTATAATGTCGCCAAGGCCGGGGTGAAGGCGTTCACCGAAGCGCTCGAGCACGAGCTGCGCAACACCGCCGATTGCCAGGTCAGCGCGCATCTGCTGATCCCAGGTTTCGTCTACACGCCGCTGACTTCACGGGGACGGGCTGAAAAGCCGGACGCTGCCTGGACGCCGGAGCAGACGGTGGATTTCATGATCGAGAGCCTGGAAAATGGCGATTTCTACATTCTGTGTCCGGACAATGACGTCGACCGTGCCACCGACGAGAAGCGCATTGCCTGGGCGGCTGGCGACATCATCGAGAACCGCCCGCCGCTGTCGCGCTGGCATCCGGATTACAAGGATGCGTTTTCAGCGTATCTGAAGCGTTGAGCTGACTGCGAATGCTCTCCACTGGCAGTGCATTGAAACCGGCTCAGGAAAGCCCCTTCTAAGGTCAGGACCGCCCCCATGTTGATGGACTACATTCCAGGACTGCCCGTCCTTGCCGCCTTTTCTCTGGCCGTGCTGTTGCTGGCGATCACGCCGGGGCCTGACATGACGCTGTGGATGAGCCGGGCCATTCGCGACGGCCGGGCCATCGGCATGATGACCATGCTCGGCACCAATCTCGGCATTGTCGTTCACACGCTGCTGGTGGCCTTTGGCGTGTCGGCGCTGGTGGTGGCCTCGCCGGTGGCGTTCCTGGTTCTGAAGACCGCCGGCGCCGGCTATCTCCTGTGGCTGGCCATCCAGGCGCTGCGCAACCGGTCGGTTCTGGTGGTCGAAGCTGCCGGCAAAACCAGCGCCTCGAAGGGCAAGGCGTTTCTCAACGGTCTCTGGGTCAATCTGCTCAATCCGAAGATCATCATCTTCTTCATGACCTTCCTGCCGCAATTCGTCAGCGTCAATGATCCGCATGTCACCGGAAAGCTGATCTTTCTCGGCGTGTTGTCGATCCTGATCGCGCTGCCGGTCGCCATTGTCGTGGTGCTGGGCGCCAACGGGCTGGCGGAGTGGCTCAGGCGTAAGCCGCAGGTGATGCGCGCCGTGGACTATGTCTTTGCCGGGGTGTTTTCGGTGTTCGCGGTCAAGATCCTGCTGACCCAGAGCCGTTGATCCATGTCGGTGACAGTTTACTTTTGCGGACTTGCCGAAAAAGTAAACTGTCACCGCAGTTCAGAGCCGCCGATCAGCCTTAGGTCTCGGCCTGCTTGGAGCGGTTCTGGCGCTCGCTCGGCAGCCAGCGGCCGGCGTTGCGGCCGGCGAAGAGCCAGTAGATGCTGGCGCCGATGATGCCGCAGGCCGCGTGGATGGCGATCAGTTGCGCGGGTTCGATGGACGCTGCCGAGCCCGTCGCAAACGGCATGCTGGCTGCAGCCAAGGCAATGGCGCCACCGGCCAGCGCATGGCTCAGCCAGTCGCGGCGGCGCCAGAACTCGAAGATGGCGATGATAATGAAGGCCGGCAGCAGCGCCGCGCGGGCGAACAGGCTGGCGACGCCGACAACGCCGACGACCAGGGTCACCGTGAGCTCAACCTCGCTGAAACGGCCGAAATCCTCGGGCCGGATCAACCGGGCGAGAAACGCATAGGCCAATCCTGCGGCCAGACAGCCGATGAAAAAGCCGAAGGCGATGGCAAACATCCGGACGAGCAGGCGGAGAATGTCGCTCATCGCTCGTTTCAGTCAGCGCCGTGGCCGGCGATCATCATCGCCTGCAGGGCCATGTCTTCCAGCTGGTCACGGTCCTTCTTGCGCATGCGCTCGGATTCGCTCTTGAGCTGGCCGCAGGCGGCGAGAATGTCGCGGCCGCGCGGGGTGCGGATCGGCGAGGCATAGCCATTGGCGTTAACGAAATCGGCGAAGGTCTCGATCTGCTCCCAGTCCGAACACTCGTAAGCCGAACCGGGCCAGGGGTTGAACGGGATCAGGTTGATCTTGGCCGGAATGCCCTTGAGCAGGCGCACCAGTTCCTTGGCGTCGGAAAGCGAATCATTGACTCCCTTGAGCATCACATACTCGAACGTGATGCGCCGCGCATTGGAAAGACCCGGATAATTGCGGCAGGCGTCTAGCAGTTCCTTCAGCGGATACTTCTTGTTGATCGGCACCAGCTCATCGCGCAACTCGTCGCGCACGGCGTGCAGCGAGATTGCCAGCATGACCCCGATTTCCTCGCCGGTGCGGACGATGCCCGGCACCACGCCGGAGGTCGAGAGCGTGATGCGGCGGCGCGACAGCGCCAGGCCGTCGCCGTCGGAGGCGATCAGCAGCGCCTGCTTGACGTGGTCGAAATTGTAAAGCGGTTCGCCCATGCCCATCATGACGATGTTGGTGACCTTGCGGCCTTCGGTCGGCACGATGGCGCCCTGCGGCGTGTCCTTGTGCGGGAAATCCCCGAGCCGGTCACGGGCGACCAGCAATTGCGACAGGATTTCTTCCGCCGTCAGATTGCGCACCAGCTTCTGGGTGCCGGTGTGGCAGAAGGTGCAGGTCAGCGTGCAGCCGACTTGGCTGGAAATGCACAGCGTGCCGCGGCCTTCCTCGGGAATATAGACGGTCTCGACCTCGACGGGACGGCCGGCGCCGCGCGGCGGAAACCGCATCAGCCACTTGCGGGTGCCGTCATTGGAGATCTGCTCCTCGACGATTTCCGGGCGGGCCACGGTGTAGCGCGCAGCGAGGTTCTCGCGCAGCTCGCGCGAGATCGTGTGCATGTCGGTGAAATCGGACGAGCCGCGCACGTAGAGCCAGTGCCAGATCTGGTTGACCCGCATCTTGCGCTGCTTTTCGGGCACGCCGGCATCGGCCATGGCGGCCACCATTTCCTCGCGGCTCATGCCGATCAGTGTCGGCTTGCCGTCCATCCCCTGGCTCACTGCCTTGGCAGCCTGAGACGGGGCGGGACGCGCGGAAGGGTCTGTCAGGTCAATGGTCGCTGGCATCACGGACTCGGTTCTGATGTTGCAAGATTGGCCGCGTCCTACCAGCTTTTAAGGCTTACGTCACCATCGCTGTGATGTCGCAGGCCCAAGGGCGCTACGGATCGCGCGGATTTTGCGGCATTACCCGGAAGCGGAGCCGGTCCTGCAGCCCGGCAAACCAGGCCCTGACAGGTCTGCGCCGGAGCGGCGTTTCTGTGCTGCGAGGCGCGGTGGCGGGCGCCTGTCTTGTTCTGCAGCGACTGGGCACATCAAGCGGCGGTCCGGGCGTCGGCGCCCAGGGTCCGAGGCGATAGGCAATCATGGTGGCGTGGTCGTAATAACTCATGGCTGGCCTCCTGTTGCAGACAGGAAAGCAAAGGCCTGCTGACAGTACGGTGTCAGCAGGGGCTGTGATAGTGTCAGCAGCAAAGACCCGCTGAACACGAGACCCTGACCATGCGCCGTTCCGACCGACTGTTTGAAATCATCCAGATCCTCAGATCCGCGCGCAAGCCGATCACCGCCGAGACGCTGGCGGCACAGCTCGAGGTTTCGATCCGGACGATCTACCGCGATATCGCAGCACTGCAGGTGATGAACACGCCGATCGAAGGGGAAGCCGGGATCGGCTACATCATGCGCAGGGGCTATGACCTGCCGCCGCTCAATTTCGATCTGGAGGAGATCGAAGCGCTGAGGGTCGGCCTGGCATTGCTGTCGCGCACCGGTGACAGCGCGCTGCAGCGGGCAGCACGGCGGATCCACGAGAAGATCGACGCGTTGCATGGTCCTGCCAACTGGCTGCAGGTGGCGCCCTGGGGCGCGGCCCTGGATGACCCGGCAAAGGGCTGCGTGTCAAAGTCGACGCTCAGGGATGCCATCCGGGGGGAACGCAAGCTGGAACTGGTCTACCAGGACGAACAGGGCTGCCGGACGACCAGGACGGTGCGGCCGCTGGCGCTGGTCTATCATCTCGAATGCGTGATGCTGGCCTGCTGGTGCGAGCTCAGGGCCGGGTTCCGGCATTTCCGCACCGACCGCATCTACGCGTGCCGGATGCTCGACGAGAGCTTTGCCGGCCAGGGCGATGCGCTGAGAGCTATCTGGCCGGATCAGGACCGCTGGGGCAGTGTCGAGCCGGGTGTGGCCGAACCCGTTTGACTTACTGGATTTCGAGCTCTGGCTCTGGCTCGGGCACGCGTTCTGTGGTCGCCGATGCTAGTAGGGCGGCCTGAGCGGCAGCGGCACTTGCCGGAGACGGCCTCAGCATGGCGTCGACAAAACCGGGGATGTCCATGCGTGGCAAGGCCGGCTCGCCGGTCAATTGCTTGAGGCCGACCAGGGTCGCGTAGATCAGGGTCGCCCGGGAACGGGCTTCGGGGCCGGTCAGGCCGGCGCCGCGCATCTGCAGGGTGAGAAAGGCCAGCCGCTCGGTATCGGCGTCGCGGACCACGGTCTGCACGGCTTCGTCGCCGGCGGCCCAGTGCCTGATGGCGACTTCGGTCATCGGCCCGCCATAATCGCGGGTGGGGACGTGCAGGATGTCTTCGATGAAGCGGATGAACAGGTCGCGCGGCGACAGTTCCGGCGAGACCATGGACGCGATCACATCGCTGGTGGCGATGCGGCGCCAGTGTTCGACCATGGCAGCGCGGAGCGCTGCCAGATCTTCAAAGTGCCAGTAGAACGACCCTTTGGTGACACCCAGTTCCTTGCACAGGTAATCGACCCGGATTGCTTTCGGGCCTGCGCTGGTCAGAAGCTTGAAGGCGGCCTTGATCCAATCTTCAGGCGTGAGTGTCTGTTTCGTGGCCATGCCGTCCCATATCCAATGCGATACGCCATCCAATCAATGGTCCGATTCCTTACACATGTTATGGATAACAAATGGTTAAGATCGCCTGTCCGGAGTGGAAGGGATGTCACGGGTGGGATTTCAAAACTTGTTGCGCCAACGAAAAAGGGAAGGCCGGATGAGTGGCCTTCCCTTTAAAACTCAGTGCTGAAAACAGCTCAGTTGCAGCTGGAGATCTGGTTGAGCGCCGCCGTCACGCCCTTGAGCGAGTAGCTGTAGGAGGTTGCGGTGCCGCGGCGCGACGTTGCCTTGACGGTCATCGAGGACCCGGCCTTCATCGCGGCAACCAGTTGCGGTTCCTGCGCGGCATTTTCCACCCAGGCCGAGTTGCCACGGGTGAAGAGGGTGAAATCGCGGCCGTCGATGTTGACCTGGATCTTGGAAGATTCCTGCAGCGGATAGCCCATCATGGCCTGCGGCTCATAGCTGACATTCTGGCCAGGCCGCTGCGAGATGAGAAAGAAGATGTCGCCGTGATCGACATTGGTCGGCGCCTTGCTGGTTGGCACCGAAAGGACATAGCAGACCTTTCCCCCCGCTGAATTGTACGAATAAGCCCCCCAGGCATCAAACTGCTGGATCCTGGTGGGCGATTGCGCCGCCGCGGCGGCGGTCAATGCAAAAAGCGCCGTCACTGCGGTTGCGATTGTCTTCCCAAACATGGCTTTCCTACCGGTTCGTGGTCCTGTGTCATGCGCTGTGCACGATGACATTTCCCGCTGGTTGCGAGGTGATTGGTTCATTTTGACTTAATCCTGGTTACCAAACCGTCAATAAATCCCGCAGAAAGCCAGTAATCATGTCTCGCCGCGGGCCGGCGCGTCCCTTACTCACTGTTTGTAACAATGTGAATCCGGCAACAGTTTGACCTTTATGGAATCCGTTGTACGTGTTCATATGTCGGTCGCAGGGCGGCGGCTGATCGCAGGGAGTTCACGGGGTTGCGCGCAGTTAATGTCGAATGAAATGAAAGAGCGGTTTGTCCGGCTTGCCTCCGCGGTCGCCGAAAGGCGGGATCAGACGGCATTTGCCGAGTTGTTCGACTATTTCGCGCCGCGGTTGAAATCCTACCTGATGCGGCTCGGCATGGAACCCGGCCAGGCAGAAGAGCTGACCCAGGAAGTGATGATCGTGCTCTGGCACAAGGCGGGATTGTTCGATCCGGTCAAATCATCGCTGTCGACCTGGCTGTTCCGGATCGCGCGCAACCGCCGGATCGACGCGTTCCGTCGCGACAAATCGGCGCTGCTCGATGCGGATGACCCGGCCTTGCAGCCCTCCCAGCCCGAATCAGCGGATGATATCGTCGAGGCCGAAGAACGCGACGAGCGGGTGCGCAGGGCGATGCTCGATCTTCCCGACGAGCAGGCGGAGCTGGTCAAGCAGGCGTTTTTTCTCGGCCGCTCGCACAGCCAGATCGCCGAGGATACCGGCCTGCCGCTGGGCACGGTCAAATCCCGGATACGGCTGGCGTTTTCGCGTCTGCGCCGGAGCCTGGAAAGTGATGGCGGCGAGATGACGATGCATTGAGCCCTGCATGGGCTGCGCAATCGCGCGTGCGGCAGGCTGCAGTCGGAAGATCCGCACCGGACCGGACCTCAGGCCTTGGCCTTGTCTCCATCGAGATTGGCAATCGAATTGCGCGCAGCAATGCGGTGCGCTTCGGTCATGTTCGTGCGGACAGTTGCAATCGCCAGGGTCAGCACGGCGATGTCATCGGAAAATCCAACCAGCGCCAGAAAGTCGGGCACCGCGTCGGTGGGCAGGATGAAGTAGGCAAGAGCGCCCATGAGCACGGCCTTGGCCTTGGCCGGAGTCTTCGGATCGAGCGCGCAGTAATAGGCTGCGACGACGTCTTCTGCCAGCGGGATCTGCTTGGCAGCCTTGCCGAAGGTGCGCCAGAATCCGGCACGGACGGATTTTTCATCCGCGCCTGCGGTCTTGTCGCTGGAGAGGTTTTCCGGTTCGAGAATTTCGCCATCAAGGCCGGTCATGTGCAGGCCTCCTTCGCCCATCTTTTCGGTCAACTTGCCTACTGAATATGGTGGTTTCGGGGTCTGGCTTCAATGTCAGCCGGTGGTTTTGCCGCCTGCTCCGGCGGCGATGCGGTCCATCGCGACGGCGAGATCGAAGTCGAGACCGGTCAATCCGCCGGCATCATGGGTGGTCAGACGCACATCCACCTTGTTGTAGACATTCTTCCATTCCGGGTGATGATCGAGCTTCTCGGCGACGAGCGCTGCGCGGGCCATGAAGCCGAAGGCTTCGCTGAAATCCTTGAACTTGAAGGTCTTGTCGAGCGCGGTTTCGCCTGCATCAATGTCCCATGAGGCCACAGCGGCAAGCTTTTCGGAAATGGCTGTGCTATCGAGTTTCTGGCGCGGCATGGCGTCCTCCTGGGTTGGTTTTGGTAAAATGGCAGTTGGATAATGACACCTAGCGTAGCAAGCGATGGAGAGAAGGCGCAAATATCCGTGCTGTTTGTCTGCATGGGCAATATCTGCCGCTCGCCCCTGGCCGAGGGCATCTTCCGTCAGCGTCTCGCAGACGCGGGTCTGTCGGAGCTGGTGGCGGTTGATTCGGCCGGAACCGGAAACTGGCATCAGGGCGACGGGCCCGATCCACGCTCGGTGGAAACCGCGATGCGCCATGGCATCGATATCTCCGGCCAGCGGGCGCGGCAGCTGACGCCGGAAGATTTTGACCGCTTCGACATGATCTTCGCGATGGACCGCGCCAACGAGGCGACGATGCGGGCACGGGCGCCCTCTTCACGGCACGGCAAGATCAAGCTGTTTCTCGAGCACACGCTGGGCAGCCGGGCCGATGTGCCCGACCCATATTATGGCGGCGAGGACGGATTCGAGGATGTCTATCAGTTGTTGCGCGAGGGTTGCAGCGAGCTGGTCTCCAGGCTGGAGAAGGAATTGCGCCAGCCCAGCGAGTAGGCCTCTTCCACCAGATAGGGGCCGCCACCGACCGAATCGCGCGACGACATCACCACGAAGCGGCCGACATCGAAGGGCAGGGTGCAGAAATCGCCGCGCCCGCCGAGATATTTGACCACATCGGCGACACGTGCATTGCGCAGCCGGGCGAGCGTTACATGAGGCGAGAAGCGGCGGGGATCGGGCGGCAGGCCGTGGCGCTGGCAGATCCGCTCGATTTCCGCCTGCAATGCCATCAGCTCCGGCGAGGGCGCGACGCCGGCCCAGATGGAATGCGGCTTCTTCGATCCGAAGGAGCCCATGCCGGAGAGTGTAAGGGAGAAGGAGGGCCGGTCGATCCGGTCGAAGGCCGCGATCAGCTCATCGGCGGTGTGGCAATCGACGTCGCCGATAAAACGCAGGGTAATGTGGTAATTCTCACCCCGCATCCAGCGCGCGCCGGGCAATCCGCCGCGCAGGAGGGAGAGGGACAGGGCCGCCTCCCGGGGAACTTCGAGTGCGGTAAAAAGTCTGGGCATTGCGTGTCCCCCGAATCACCGTTTGATCCGAGCGAACCACTTCACGAAGATCAGGGCAAGCACCGAAATTTCGGGTTCCGGTCGGTCGGCTGCCTCATTCAGCCTTGATCTGCGACAGGAATTGTTCCGCAATGGGCAGGATCTTCTCCACCATCGTATTGATTCCATTGGGGTTGGGGTGCATGCCGTCGCCCAGCAGCTGGTCAGGGTTGCCGGTCACCCCGTCGAGGAAAAATGGATACAGTGTCAACTCATACCGGGCTGCGAGATCGGGATAGATGGCGTTGAACTTGGCCTCGTAGTCGCCACCCATGTTGGGCGGCGCCAGCATGCCGGCAAGCAGCACTGCAATCCCGCGTTCCTGAAGCCGTTTGATCATCGCCTCCAGGTTATCGCGGGTCTTTTCGGGCGGCAGGCCCCTGAGCGCATCATTGGCGCCGAGTTCGAGAATGACGCCGTCGGTACCTTCGGGCACCGACCAGTCGAGCCGCGCCAGACCGCCGGATGTGGTGTCGCCGGAAACCCCGGCATCGGTGATCGAGACATCGTGTCCGCGTTCGCGCAAGGCCGCCTCGAGCCGGGCCGGAAAGCCCTCGCTGGCCTGAAGATTGTAGGCAGCCATGAGGCTGTCGCCAAACCCGACGAGCTTGATCTCCTCGGCGGTCGCCGCCCGCATCGGGGTGGCTGCCAGTCCGAGACTGAGACACAATGCGGTGATGAGGCTCTTAAAACGCATGGGCTAAACCTTTAAAACGCACCGGGTTGCCCCTAAGTGCTCGACATCAGCCGGTTCACGCCCGACAACTCCCTTTCCATATAGGATGTTCAGCCCGTGTCTCAATCTCCAGTAAAACCCATTGTCACATTGCGGCAAGCCAATCTGACCCTGGGCAACGGCGCATCTTCGGTTCACGTGCTCAAGGGCATCGATATCGACATCAACCAGGGCGAATCCGTCGGCATTGTCGGGCCGTCAGGATCGGGCAAATCAACGCTTCTGATGGTCATTGCCGGGCTGGAACGGCTTGATACGGGTGAAGTTCACGTCGCCGAGCAGGCACTGCACGCGTTGAGCGAAGACGCAGTCGCCGCCGTGCGCGGCCGTTCCGTCGGCATCGTGTTTCAGTCGTTTCACCTCATTCCCAACATGACGGCGCTTGAAAATGTCGCCGTGCCGCTGGAACTTGCGGGCAAGGCCAATGCCTTCGAACGGGCGCGCGAGGAGCTGATCGCGGTGGGGCTGGGCGAACGGCTGACCCATTATCCGGGGCAATTGTCGGGTGGCGAGCAGCAGCGCGTGGCCATTGCCCGGGCGCTCGCGCCGGATCCGGTGCTGATCGTGGCGGATGAGCCAACCGGCAATCTCGATGGCGAAACCGGGCGTCAGATTGCCGATCTGCTGTTTGCCAAACAGGCCGAGCGCGGCACAACGCTGCTGCTGGTCACCCATGATCCGGTGCTGGCGGAACGCTGCCAGCGGCAGATCTCGGTGCGCTCGGGCCGGATCGTGACCAGCGATGATGCGCACGCTGCCGCCAAGGCGATTGCCTGATGGCGCCGGCAGGGGCGAATGCCGGGGGCAACACGAAGGCCAACGGCTTGCGGCTTGGTCTCGCGGCACGGCTGGCGTTGCGTGAATTGCGCGGCGGCCTGTCCGGATTTTACATCTTTCTCGCCTGCGTGGCGCTGGGCACCGGCGCGATTGCCGGGGTGAACTCGGTCTCGCAGATGATGACCGGCTCGATTGCGTCGGAAGGCCAGACGATTCTCGGCGGCGACATCCGCTTCGAGAGCGACAACCAGGATATCGGTGAGGCCGAGCGGGCCTATGTCGAAGAGCTCGGCACGGTCTCCTCGGGTCTGAACATGCGCACCATGGCGCGCAAGCCCGACGGCTCGGACCAGTCACTGGTCGAGTTGCGGGCGGTGGACGACGTCTATCCGCTCTATGGCGGCTTCGAGACGGTTCCGCCGATGCCCATTGACGAGCTGTTTGCCGAAAGCGACGGCTCCTATGGCGCCGCGGTGGCACAGATCTTTCTCGACCGGCTGGATTTGAGCGTCGGCGATACGGTGCTGGTCGGAGAGGCCAGCCTGGAAATTCGCGGTGTCATTACCGCTGAACCCGATTCGCTTTCGGAAGGTTTCGGTTTTGCACCGCGGCTGATGATGTCGCGTGAAGGTCTTGAGGCAGCCGGGTTGATCCGGCCGGGCAGCCTCGTGGAATACAGCTACCGGGTGCGGCTTGATGACGGAGCCAGCGCCAGGGATCTGGCAGCCCTGCGCGAAGAGGCCGCCACCCGCTTTCCCGACGCGGGCTGGTCGATCCGCACCAGCCAGAACGCAGCCCCTTCGCTGACCCGCAACATCGAACGGTTTTCGCAATTCCTGACGCTCGTCGGGCTGACGGCGCTGATTGTCGGCGGCGTCGGCATCGCCAATTCGGTGCGCGCCTGGCTCGACGGCAAGCGCGGTGTGATCGCGACGCTGAAATGTGTCGGCGCGCCATCCAAGCTGGTGGTGGCGATCTACCTGATCCAGGTGATGCTGATTGCGGCCTTCGGGGTTCTTCTGGGGCTGGCGCTGGGCGCGGCGACGCCGTTCCTGGCAGCCGGCGCGCTGAGCGGGATCATTCCGATTTCCGTCAGCGCCTCGTTCTACCCGGCCTCGCTGGCGATTGCCGCCGGGTTCGGCCTGATGACGGCATTTGCGTTTGCGGTTCTGCCACTCGGGCGGGCGGGCGAAGTGCCTGCCACCGCGCTGTTCCGGCAGCAGGGATTCGAGGCAAGTTCATTGCCGCGCTGGCCCTATCTGCTGACGGCCGGCATGACACTGGCCGCCCTGTGCCTGGCCGCCATCTGGTTCGCCGATGACCGGCGCATTGCCATGGTCTTTGTCGCGGCCGTCATCGTGGCCTTTGCGGTGCTCAGGCTTGTCGGCCATGCGGTGCAACTGATCGCCAGGCGCTGGCCCGCGGTGCGCTCGACGCCGCTCAGGCTGGCAATCGGCAATATCCACCGGCCCGGCGCGCTGACACCGTCGGTGGTGCTGTCGCTCGGTCTCGGCCTGGCGCTTCTGGTGACGCTGGCTCTGATCGACACAAATTTGCGGCGGGAACTCTCGGGCAATCTGCCGGAGCGGGCGCCAAACTTCTTCTTTGTCGACATCCAGTCAAACGAGATCGAGGGTTTCGAGAACGTGCTCATGGAGCTGGCGCCGGAAGGCAAGGTGATCAAGGTGCCGATGCTGCGCGGGCGGATCACCCAGCTCAAGGGCGAAGAGGTCAATGCCGACAATGTGCCGTCGGAGGCGCGTTGGGTGCTCAGAGGCGACCGCGGCGTCACCTATGCGAAAAACCAGCCTGAAAACTCGCGCCTGGCCGAGGGCGAATGGTGGCCGGCAGACTACCAGGGCGAACCGCTGGTCTCGTTCTCGGCCGAGGAAGCCGGCGAAATCGGCCTTGCTGTCGGCGACACGATCACGGTTTCGGTGCTGGGACGGGCGATCACCGCCCGAATCGCCAATCTGCGTGAAGTCGAATGGGAATCGCTGTCGATCAACTTCGTCATGGTGTTTTCGCCCAATACATTTGCCGGCGCGCCGCACTCCTGGATGGCGACCCTGTCCGACCCGAACGCCGATGCGGCGACCGAGGGCGAGGTGCTGCGCGCTGTGACCCAGGCCTATCCGACGATCACCAGCGTGCGGGTCAAGGATGCGCTGGAACTGGCCAACCGGCTGGTCGGCCAGATCGGCATCGCCATCCGGGCCGCGGCGCTGGTGGCGCTTGTGGCCTCGGTGCTGGTGCTTGCCGGTGCGCTGGCGGCGGGCAACCGCTCGCGAATCCACGATGCGGTGGTGCTCAAGACGCTGGGCGCGACCCGTGCGACGCTGATCCGGGCCTATATCTATGAATATGGTCTGCTGGGGCTGGCGACAGCGGTGTTTGCGCTGGGTTTCGGCGGCGTGGCGTCCTGGTTCGTGGTCAGCCGCATCATGACCCTGCCGTCCGATTTCATGCCGGATATTGCGTTCCTGACACTTGTCGGGGCACTGGTCCTGACGGTCGGCATCGGTCTTGCAGGGACATGGCGGGTGCTTGGCCAGAAGGCCGCACCGGTTTTGCGGGAGCTTTGAGGCCGGATCGCCTTAACCATCACGCAAATCAACCTAATTCCGCTCATCTTGAGTCACAAAGGGCCTTGTCGTCGCCACTGTTCATCCTCATATTGTAGGCAGGCATGCTGGAGCCCCGCAGCGGCGCCTGGGTCTTTGAGCCCGACACCGTAATCCTTACCGGGGCTTATAAAGAGGAAAACATGGCTGACCTTCGCAATTCGAATGTCCGCGCAGCAAATGGCGCGTATGCAGGCGCCGCTATCGATGAAGGCCTTCGCGCCTACATGCTGCGCGTTTACAACCTGATGGCAATGGGACTGGGCATCACTGGTGTCGCAGCCTATGCAATCGCAATGCTTGCAACCACCAATGACCCGGCCTCCGCCGTGGCAACGATGGGCAATGGCAAGATGCTGACCGGTCTCGGTACCGCGCTCTACGGCTCGCCGCTGAAGTGGGTGGTCATGCTGGCACCGCTCGGGATGGTGTTCTTCCTGAGCGCCCGCATCGAGAAGATGAGCGTATCGGCTGCGCAGACCACCTTCTGGGTGTTTGCCGCGCTGATGGGTATCTCGCTGTCGTCGATCTTCCTGGTCTACACCAGCGCATCGATCACGCAGACCTTCTTCATCACCGCAGCTTCGTTCGGCGCGCTGTCGCTGTTCGGCTACACGACGAAGAAAGACCTGTCGGCGATGGGCTCGTTCCTGATGATGGGTCTGTTCGGCCTGATCATCGCGATGGTGGTCAACATCTTCCTGCAGTCGAGCGCGCTTCAGTTCGCGATCTCGGGCATTGGCGTGCTGATCTTCGCCGGTCTGACCGCCTATGACACGCAGCAGATCAAGTCGATGTATTATGAAGGCGACACCGACGCCACTGCCGGCCGCAAGGCCATCATGGGTGCGCTGCGTCTCTAT
>TARA_R110002012_G_scaffold87753_2_pt1 | contig 24085 bp, 45 predicted proteins | sample TARA_R110002012 | Tara Oceans TARA_R110002012 (sample SAMEA4396515) | marine metagenome | biome: Westerlies Biome; feature: [DCM] deep chlorophyll maximum layer (ENVO:01000326); material: water (ENVO:00002006), including particulate matter (ENVO:01000060) such as... | depth 40 m | reverse complement strand
TTCATTTAGCAGCTTCTAAACATGTAGGATTAGCAGAAATAACTGTAAGGGAGACTATTAAATCTAACGTAATAGGCTCTATGAATGTTTTAGAGCAGTCGATAGAAGAGAAAGATTTAGATTTCGTAATTGGTATTAGTACTGATAAGGCTGCTCAAGTAGCAGGAGTATACGGAGCATCTAAATTACTAATGGAAAGATTATTTACTCAGTTTGAAAGAATTAATCCTTCATGTGATTATAGGATAGTTAGATACGGTAATGTACTCTACTCAACTGGATCAGTACTATGTAAATGGAAAGATTTAATAGAAGCAAATAAAGAATTAATAGTCACTGAACCTAAAGCTACTAGATTCTTTTGGACTGTAGATCAAGCATTAGATCTTATATACGACTGTTTAACTAATGCTGAAGATTCTAAACCTTATGTTCCTACGATGAAAGCTATGAGTATAGAAAACTTACTTAAAGCTATGTACAAAAAGTACTTACCAGAAGGAGGAACAAAGAAAATTAAAGCTATAGGTTTACAACCAGGAGAAAATTTACATGAGAAAATATTAGAAGATGGATTAGATTCTAGTCAAGTTGAACAATACTCAGTAGAAGAAATAATACCTTTAATATAATGAGGATATTTGTATTTGGTGGGAATAGATTTGTAGGTAAAGCTTTAGTGGAAAAGTTAATACCGGATAATAGAGTTACTTTGTTTAATAGAACAGGTACAGGACCAGAAGGAGCTACAATTATAACTGGAGATAGAAATGATCCTTCTACTATTAACCATATTAATTTTAACTCTTATGATTTAATAATAGACTTTTGTTTGTTTAAAGAAGAGCAATTCGGTAAATTTGCTGATTTAGTTCCTTGGGATACAAAATATATCTTTATTAGCTCAGCTTCAGTAGGTAGAGAACAATGGGGTGAGTATGGAACTGATAAAGAAGCTTGTGAATTATTAGTAGCTGATAAGTTTAAAAATTATAAAATTATTAGACCTCCTTATATTGATGGAGAAAATAGTCATAGAGCTAGAACAGCACAGATCATAAATCAAATAGAAAACGATAACCCAGTTACAGTAGCTGGTGATGGCAATTACTATATTAATATTACTTGGGTAGATGACGTAGTTAATTTTATATATAATCTAGTTGAAAAACGTAATTTTACACCAGAAATAATAGAACTATCTAATCCTAGAAACTTCTTAATGCATGAATACATAGAGTTTATAGCAGAGTACTTAGGTAAAGATTATACTATTGCTAAAGATAGCAAATCTTTCTGGGCTCCTGCATACGATTTAGATATGATGTATAGTATGTACACAGATGATTTTAAATCTATTAGTACAAAATTAGATAATTTTATGAATTGGTATAATACTTTAGGAAAAGATAAATATGGATACAAATAAAAAACTTTATAGAGCTAAACCTTTCTTACCGAAAGAAGATAAGATATGGATAGAAGAAGCATGGAAAGAAATTCTTGATTCAGGAATGTTTATACAAGGTAAGTATGTAAAACAATTTGAAGACTTATTTGCAGAGCTTTGTGGAACAAAGTATGCTATTGCTACTAACTCTGGAGCTACTGCTTTAGAGGTTATGATAAGAGCTACTGGTTTAGTAGGTAAAAAGATCCTATGTCCAACCCAAACATTCGTAGCTAGTGTTAGTGCTATAGAAAGATCAAATAACATACCAGTCATTACCGATATAGATCCTATTACTCAATGTTTAAATTTAGATATTATAAAAGCTAATATAGATGAGTATACCGAAGGAGTTATGTGGGTGCATATGGGAGGTAGGTTATCTCCTGACTACTTAGAAATAAAACAATACTGTGATGAGATGGATTTAGTTTTACTAGAAGATGCTTCACATGCAGTTGGAGCTAGTATAGATAATATTTCAGCTGGTAACTTAGGAGATGCAGGAGCATTTTCTTTATTTGCTACAAAAATTATAACATCTGGTGAAGGAGGAATGATAACTACTAATGACGAAAAGATGGCTGAGCAATGCAGAATACTTAGAAACCATGGATGTGTTCGTAATGAATCTCCAGTACCGGGTTTAGACTTCGGTGTCACTTGCACAGTAGCATCCTCTAATTATAGAATGCCTGAGATGGCAGCAGCAATTGGAGTGACTCAAATTAAAAGAACAGATGAATTCGTAGCTAAAAGAAACTTATTAGCAGACAGATATAAAGAATTATTAAACGGAGATAAATTAGAAGTACCTACCATACCAGACAACGCTATAATGACTTGGTGGCAATATATTGTGGCACTTCCTAAAGGTACTTCATTAGAGCAAAGAACAAAGTTTTGTGAAGATTTACTAACTAAGTATAGCATACCAACTGCTAATGCATACTGGCCTGCTTGTCATGAACAACCAGCCTTTGAAGAGTTTATAGGAGATCAAACATACCCTGTAGCTGATGAGTTACTTTTAAGACATTTAGCATTACCTATGTATGTAGAAATGGATTTAGATCAAGTAGAGTATGTTGCTAACTCTGTTAACGAGTTACTGAATGACTATTAGTATACATCAACCCAATTACTTACCTTGGTTAGGATTTTTTGATAAAATTAAACGAAGTGATAAGTTTGTTATATTAGATAACGTCCAGTACCCTAGGGGTAAGAATCATTTTGGTAACAGGAATAAGATTAAAATTCATAACAATAGCAAATGGCTAACAATACCGGTGTTGGGTAAAAGCCAGAAGCTTAATTTTAATGAAATAGGCTTTAAGAACTATGATTGGGCTCACGAGCATCTTCGTCTATTAAAAATATTTTATAAAGATACTCCTTATTTCGAAGAGTATTTTCATTATATTAACGATTTACTTTTGTATGATTTTAAAACTATTAGTGATTTAAATATACAATTAATCAAAAAATTATTAAGAGAATTAGATATAGAAACAGAAATAATACTTTCTTCTTCATTAGTAACTAACGAAATATCTGGAGCAGATAGAATAATGACCATATTACAAAAGTTAAACGCTACTAAATATATAACAGGTTCAGGTCCTGGATCAATTAGATATATCAATGAACAAGATTTTAACAAAAATAATATAGAGTTAATCTGGCAACACTATAAACACCCAGAGTATAATCAAGTTAATGGAAAATTTATTCCCTATATGAATATATTAGATTTACTTTTTAACGAAGGACCTAACAGTAAGAATATTATATGAAAAGAGTACTAGCAATAGGAGCACATCCAGATGATATTGAATTTGGAGTTGGAGGCACATTAGTTAAACATAAGAATAATGGAGACTATACTGTTTACCTTTGTATGACTAGTACAGAGTCAATAGATGGAACGACAGGTAGAATTATAAGAACAGCAGAAGAAAATCAAGAAGAAGTAAGGTGTGCAGCTAAACATCTTAAAGTAGATGCAGTAGCTTTTTTACCATGTACTGATTTAAAAGTACCTTTTACATTTGAAACAGTAAGCGGAATAGAAAGTTATATTAAAAAATATAATATAGATACTGTATATACGCACTGGGCTGGAGATGCTAATCAAGATCATATTGCTACTTTTAAAGCTACAATGGCTGCAGCTAGATATGTTCCTAATGTATACTGTTATGAGCAAATACCTGTAGCAAGGCAATCAGCTAATCAAATGACTACTAACTACTATGTAGACATTACTGATACATTCGATGAAAAAATAAAAGCTTCTAAATGTCATAAGAGTCAAATAGTAAAATATAAAGCAGCAGGTTTCGATGTACCTGATAATCTTAAAACACTAGGAAGGTTCAGAGGTATACAAGCAAGATGTAAATATGCTGAAGCATTTCAAGTAATAAAACAAGTAGGATGATAGTAAAAACTAATCCTGAATTTGGAGTAGAGTTAGCTCTTACAGTTCCTTATGCATATTGGTTGCATCAGAATAATCAATTGGAAAAAGTTATTACTAGCAAAGGAATGACTCCTTTTTATTTTTTTGCTGATGAAGTTATAGAAGAATTTGAATATAGAACTATTGATAATGCAGCAGCTGGATTAGGTACCCTTCCTAATGATTGGATACATGGTATTAATTCTCAAGAAGAGCCTGGAGTACTTGACTACTCTAAATGGGAAGTACCTCCTTTCGCTAATTTTTATAAGAATGATTTTTATAGATATAAACGACCAACTATTTTTATTAATAACAAGTATAACTTAGAGCATGGAGAAGTTCCTTATGGGTATTTTGATATTAAATGTCTTAATGATTTATTTATTACTCTAGACAAAAAAGGATATGATGTTATTTATAAAAGAGCAACAAATAGAGAAAAAGATTTTACTCTAGATCAAAATGAAATGAATTCTCTTAATGCTGGTTATCATGATATAAAAGCTAACGTAGAAGGAGTTGGCATAATAAATGACTTTCAACTTACAGAATATTTTAGCAATGTTACTCTATTAGATAAGCTAGTAGAAGAATCTGATTTCGACTATAATTTTACACAGTTAAAGATTATGGCTAACTGTTCTGGATTTATTACTGTCTGTGGAGGTAATTCTATTTTATGCTCTTTATTTGGTAAACCAGTTATTAGTTATGTCCATAAAGGTAAGGAATTAAGACCTAATTACTTTGGTACTAACACTTATTTTCAGAAGCTATCTAATAACAATGTTCATCCTGCTATTGATGTAATAGGTTCTATTAACAGTAATACATATCATCACCCAGTTAATGAAACTGGAACTAACGATTATAGTAAAGTATTTGAATTAACTGATAAAATATTTTAATGTTAGTAACTATAAGCATAGATGATATTCACCCAGAGAAAGGCTGGGGAGTAGAAGGAGATGAATGTATGCACTACTTAGATGAGCTCAATAAAGAGTTTGGTGCTAAGTTTACTTTATTTATTCCGTCTAACTATCATCATAGTGCTAAACTATCTGAAAATAAAGATTGGATTGATTGGCTTAAATCAAAAGGTTATTTTGAATTAGCAGCTCATGGTCATTACCATCAATGTGAAAGAGAAGGAATAGGAGAATGTGAATTCTTTGAATTAGATACTCAAGAAAAAGCAGAAGAAAGAATTAATAAATGCATTACAGAATGGAACGCAGTAAACTATAGACCTTTAGGATGGAGGAATCCTGGTTGGTTAGCTCATCCAGAGGCAGTCAAGGTACTAGGAGAAACATTTAAGTATGCAGCAATACATTACGAACATAATCATAATCTTGCCTGGAAATGCAATACGCTTTTTGGACATGATGGTATAAATGAAACAGAAATAAGCCTTCACAATAACAATATGATAATGTTTCAATCTCATATAGCAGGAGACTGGAATGACAATGTTTGGAATGAAGCTAATTATAACCAAATGAGACTTTCTTTAGAAGCAATAAAGGAAGTTAAATATAAAACGTTATCAGAATGTCTATAGCTTTTTTTACTGAAATGGGTTTTAATGGTAAGGTTTCCCGTACTCATGAAAATATGAGAACGGAGTTTGCTTGGATGTGTACCCTTGAAGCAGATCATTATAACTATAGACAGGTACCTAGTCAGCAATATGATATCGGTATAGTTATTATTCCTAAAAAAGATCCTAGCTTTGATATAAAATTAATAAAAAAATACTGTAAAAAAGTTGGTGTAATGCAAGAAGGTCCTCATTGGTACTTTCAAGACTATACTTTAGATAAACAGATATGGTATTATAATACATTAAGAGAAGCAGATATTATATTTACTCATAATAAAACTGATAAGATTTACTATGAAGGTATTACAGAACATCCTGATATTAGGGTAATGTCTTCCTTAATGATAGAAGATGCTATTGGAGAAGTTAAAGACGTAGACAGAGACGGTATTATTATTGGAGGTAACTTCGTTCATTGGTACGGAGGCTTTGATTCTTACATAGTTGCCTCATCTCAATTTAATAAAATAATCGCACCTTCTATGGGAAGAAAGCAACCAGGAGAAGAACAATTGATAGAGCATTTACCCTATATGACTTGGAAGCAATGGATTCATAAATTAAATGAATTTAAATATGGAGTACATTTAATGCGTACTCATGCCGCAGGAACATTTGCTCTTAATTGTGCTTACTTAGGTATACCTTGTATAGGATATAAAGGATTAGATACTCAAGAAATATGTCATCCTTTACTATCTGTTGATGTTGGTGATGTAAAAAAAGCTAAAGAATTACTTGCCGAGCTGAAAGAAAATTCGTATCTTTATTATAAAGCTTCAGTACAGGCTAAGGAAAACTATAAGAAATATTATCACGAATCTAATTTTAAATTATGAGAATATTAGTAACAGGAGGAGCAGGCTTTGTAGGAACTAATTTAATTATTAGACTACTTAAAGAAGGTCACGAAGTAGTTAGTATAGATAACTACTATACCGGTAAGGATGAAAATCATATTAAGGGATGTGAGTATATTGATAAAGATATAAGAAATATTCACAATTTCGACTGGTTAAATGTAGAGTTAGTATTTCATTTAGCAGCTATAGCTCGTATACAACCTTCATTTATAGAGCCTAAAGAGTATTTTACTACAAATGCTAATGGTAGTTTAAACCTAATTCACTGGTGTGCAAATAATAATATACCAGTTGTATATGCTGGATCATCTTCTAAGCATAGTGGTAAATTTAAAAACCCATATACTTTTTCTAAAGATGTTGGTGAAGAAATAGTTGAATTATATCAAAAGCACTATGGATTAAAAGCTTCTATTGCTAGATTTTATAATGTTTACGGTCCTTATCAATTAGAAGAAGGAGGTTACTGTACTGTTATTGGAATATGGTTAAGAGCTCTTAGAGATAATAAACCTCTCCTAGTTACAGGAGATGGAGAACAGAGAAGAGACTTTACCCATGTGGATGATATAGTAGATGCTTTATGGAGAATAGGTATAGCAGATGCATGGGGGTATGAGTTTGAATTAGGAAAAGGAGAGAATTATTCTCTTAACGAATTAATAGATGTACTAGAAGTTACACCAGAATTTATTCCAGAAAGACCTGGTGAAGCTAGAGTTACTCTAAATACTGATACTACAGCTAAAGAAGTACTAGGATGGGAAGCTAAAATAGATATAATAGATTACTTAAAATATGAAAATAAGTTTAATACAACCGGGAAGAAATAATCTTAAATACTTAAAATGGTCTTATGCTTCTATTAGAAAGAATCAAGGAGATCATGAGGTAGAGATTTGTGTAGCTGATGATGCTTCTACTGATGGTACTTGGGATTGGTGTTTAGAGATGATAGATAAAGACCCTCTCTTTAAAGCTCATCGTAATGAAGGACCAGATAGATTAGGACATACTATCTTATACGATACTCTTATTAATGATGTAGCCACAAAAGATATAGCTATGATCTATCACGCTGATATGTACCTATGCCCTGGTGCGTTAGATGCTATTGAGAGAGAAATAGAAGATAAAGTTATAGTCTCATTAACTAGAATCGAACCACCTCTACATCCAGACGGACCTGAAAAGGTTTTACTTAACTGTGGAGTCGAACCAGAAGAATTTAAAGAGCAAGTAGTAATTGATTGGGTAGAAAAAAATAGCAGTGATAAGATTACAGAAGGTATATTTGCTCCATGGGCATTTTACAAGAAAGACTTTCAAGAGATAGGAGGACACGATCCACTATATGCTCCTCAATCAAAAGAAGACTCAGATATATTTAATAGGTTTCAATTAAATGGTGTTAAGTTTAAGCAAGTATGGGATGGATTTGTTTACCATATGACTTGTAGAGGTAGCAGAAGAAATGTTAAAGATAAAGCAAAGAATATATATGAAGATAGTCCTGAATGGTTAGCACAGAATCAAAGATCTACTCGTAACTTTATACGTAAATGGGGTCACTTTGTTAAGCATGATAAATTTATGAAACCTGTCGTTCCCAATAAGTACGATATAAAATTTGAAGTAATAAATTGTACGTATGATACTTTGTTTACATTGGAACCTTGGTGTAATGCTATAGATGTTTATGATTTAGTTGAATCTGAAATACAGAGGTATATTGAAACTGAACAAGTAAATACTATAATTCCTTTAGCTGATAAGATTAATCAACATAAAGAACACGATGTATTAGTTAAGATAGATGCTAAAGGTTTAGATAACAATTCCTTTAGACATATTCAATTATTATCTGAAATTTTAGATACAAATCAAATAGTAGGTGAATTTGTACTAGAGAAACTATTTATTAATATACGGAATTTAAATACCTATACTGAAAATTTAATAAAATTATGAAAAAATATATTATAGAATTTACTCATGGAAATGGAGAAGTTGAAGTTATAGAATTTGATACAGATCGTTCTTATGAGTGGACGGTTGATCAATTTAGTAGAAATAGAAACATAGTATCAGATAAATTAATCTCTGAATCATCTGTTTCTTCTAAAAGAATGTTGTTAGACTAACTATTTATTATTATGAAACTAGAAAACTTAGTAAATCAGATCACAGAGGCTGCTAAAATAAATTTTGCAGGCCATAAATTTCTTCTTAAAGTTGATACCAACGAAGATCCTCAAAAGAAGGGAGTAAAAGTACAGTTCATTCCTACTGAGTTCGGTTCTATTTCCCCAACTGAACAGAATGATATAGCTATTGAATTAGAATCTAGATTAGAAGACGGCTTAGCCGAATATGATTTAAGATTAGAGAGAGATAGAAACTTGAAAGATAAAACTATAATTGGGTTCTTTATTTATATCGAATATTTAGATAAAATTATTCGTAAAGCGTTATCAAATGCTAATCCTAATCAAGCACCCGACGAACCTCAACCAGAGATTTAGTCTATGACAGTACATCCCGACAGTAAAGTAAGAGAAGTATTATTCTCAATGTTTCCGTTATCATATAGTATTAAAAAAGTTAATATACCAACAGATGTTATGGACAGAAGGTTATTTTTAGACTCAATTAAGACATTATTAGAAATAGAAGATAGAAAAGACTTTATGCTTGAAGAAATTGGCATAGATATTACTGCGTATGAAGATATGTTCTTTAGAGTAATAGAGAATCTCTTTAAAATTGCATTTAGCACTAGTCAAACAGCTTTGATACAAGATTATATATATTCTCTTAAGCCCGATAAAGAATGGGACGGGTATGTTAGTATACGATTACAAGGGAAAGAAGAACAACTAATAGATATTAAGACTCCAGAAAAACTCTGGCAGCTATTGCAGAAAGTTAAATAACAACTGCAAAAAAGTTGCTTCCCTGAGATTTTTTTCTTATCTTTATGTATTGTTTAATTAAAAAGGTTATATTATATGCAAAAACTACAAATGATTACTTGTCCTTCATGTTCTGAGGATGTACTTCCGGTACTAAGAAAAGAACTAGGCTTCCATGTATGTGTTAATTGTTCGACTACTAAACCTAAAGTAGGTGTTACTACTGTAGAAGGTTCAGGAGATCATACTTATAATGATATTATAATTATGGAACAAGATACGTATATTGCTATTAAAAAGAAAGAAGCTGAACTATCCGGTAAACCGGTTCACATTGAAATGCTTGATTTAGATAAAGATGAATCAGCAGTAACTCAATCAGTTAAAGAAGAAGTATCTAAAGCTTTGAGTGAAGACTATAAAGTTGAAAATGTAGATATGTTTGATCCTAACAAAGAAATGGAAGGGATTGAAGGTATTGATTACTAATGGGTAAACCAGCTAAAATACTATCCAAAGAAGATTTAACTAGAGCAATGAAGATGACTCGTTCAAACTTTGCTGCAGCTAGATATCTTCACGTTTCATATAACCATTATAAAAAGTATGCAAAGTTATATAAGAACGAAGATGGTATTTCATTTCTGGAAGCTCATAAAAATCAAGAGGGTAAAGGTATCCCTAAGTTTGCTTTAAAAGCCTCTTCTACAATACCGTTAATGGATCTATTGGAAGGAAGAGTTCCTATAGAACATTTCAATGCTAGAGAGATAAAAGAAAGAATTATATTCGAAGGTCTTATAGAAGAGAAATGTACTATGTGTGGAATGGCAGAAAGAAGAGTAACTGATTTAAAAGTTCCTCTTATTCTTAACTTCAGAGACGGCAATAAGAAAAACTGGCACTTAGCTAATATAGAGTTTCTATGCTATAACCATTCATTTCTGTATGGAGTAGCTCCTATACAAGAGAAAGAAGCAGAGGCAATGGAAGATTATGTTAAAACCAAAGCAGATGAACCTGATTGGGAAATGGATGAGCATCATAGAGAGCATTTAAAAGAGTTAGGACTATTCGACGAAGAAGATAACCCAGGTGAGGAGTATATCTCCAGACAATAAACTATTTATTTATATGGCAAAGAAACCTATTAATAAGTTTTCTACTTTTAAAAAGCATAAACCTCTTGAAAGAAGAGTAGCAGATAGTCTTGTAAAAACTCATGAACGTAATGAGAAACTTAAAGAAAAAAATATAAACACATCATTCTTAGATTTATTTTAAAATTATTATTATGAAAAAAATTGATAATATTGAATTCGTATTGTGCTTTGCTTTAATTTTATTTGTTTTAATGCTATCATCTTTTGGATATATGATGCATAAAAACTATACTATAGCTAATGAAATGGAGATAGCTGAAATAGCTCCTCTTCCTGAAGCTAAAATAGAAGCTCCGACTAATATAAAGGTCTATAATTTAGATACTTTTTTATATGATATGGCTGAAAGGGAATCGAGTAATAGATACGACGTTGTTAATCAGTATGGATATATGGGAGCTTATCAATTTGGTTCTCAAACACTAAAGAACTTAGGTTATAATGTAACTAAAACTCAGTTCTTAAATTCTCCATCTTTACAAGAAGAAGCTATGCTTAAATTACTTAAAGCTAATAAACATACTTTAAGAAGACAGATTAAAAAATATGACGGTAAGTTGGTAAACGGAGTATTAGTTACTGAGTCAGGGTTACTAGCTGCAGCACATTTAGTAGGTGCAGGTACTGTTCGTAAATGGATAAGGAATGGTAAGAAATATACCGACGGTAATGGAGTAGACTTAACAAGTTACTTAGTTAAATTTAACGGATATTATTTGGATATCTGATAGATTATTCTTATATTAAGGTATAATAATAAAAATAAAGGTTATGTCAGACGATAGAATGGAAAAGATGGTCTATGACTTCCCTACTGAAGGAGTCTTAGAAGTACAAATTAAAGGAAAATGGTTTAGAGTAACATCGAGAGAGTTTAGATCTTTTGATAGCAATAGAAGATACTCTGTTCCTAAACAGCAACCTGGTATAGGTATGCCTAATGTAGAGAACTTAGAGTTTATAACTATAGATTATACTGGTCCTTTATATATGTATGCTACTAATAAAGAAGTACATAAGACCTTTGATGAGAAGATAGTCAATAGTCCTTACTATAATAAAGCATTTAATATATCACAAAGTAAAAAATAATATGGTCAATTTACATTTTGAGAACTTAGAAGAGTTTACAACGCTATTCAGAAAAAAGAATAAAGAGGTATCTGATGCGATTAGAATAGGAGTTGAAAAAGCAATGATGGAAAGAGGTAAATCAGCTATGCTATTTCAATTAACTTTTGCTGATGCTGATGATGCTTATGAGATTACCCTTCCAGAAGCTATATGGGAAACAGCTCTAGAGTCTTGCTTGAACTTCTATCATGAGAATGAGCATACAGATGAAGCTATAGATACTTGGAAACTTTTAGAAGCTGTTAAGGCATGATGAAACCTTTCGAGGAGCTATTTAATGACCAAAGGAAGACTTGGTCGTTTAAATCAGATAGTTCTGATAAAACTTATACAGTCACTCAAGGGAAATGGTTATTTTGTGACTGTTGGGGTTATATTGCTCATAAAAAGTGTAAACATATTAAAAAAGTTGAAATAATACTAGATGGAAAATAATACTAATAGAAAAATAAAAATAGCAATAATCTTAGCAGGTCAGTTAAGAAATTGGGATTTATGTCGTTCTATTTTTAATCTATATAATGAAATTGATAAAAATATACAGTATGATTTTTTTCTAGCTACATGGCATGATAATAATTTTAATGATAGTTTAGATCTATCAATTTTTAATTCTTATGAAATTATTAGTGAACAAGCTATTAAAAATTTAAGACAAGATTATAGAAAATATCCTTTTCTTTTAAAAAGAGTAAATGAAATAAAAAACTTATATCAAATCGAAAGAGATATAAAATACGATTGTGTAGTTTCTACTAGACCTGATATTTTTTTAGGGTTAGACTTACTACTTAATATAAACAAATTAATTTTAAATACTTACTCAGATCAAATTACTCCTAACACTTTATATTCATTTGATGGTATTTCAGAAAAAATAAATAAACAAAAAGATCCTGATATTCCTGAATATTTTTTTACAATGCAAGATTTTTTTATTTTAGGACACCAAAATGCTATTGATATTCATGCAGGTTTATATGATGATATGTATAAAAATTACTCTCAAAAAAATTACGGAGTTCATATAACTCCTGCTATGCATTTAATTAATAAAAAAATTAATGTTAAAAAACTAGAAGGTTTTGTTAAGATTATAAGATCTTCTCATAAAAACTTTTTTATTGATCTTCTTAAAACTAATGAACTTAAGAAACTTTATACTTATAGTAAAAATTTTAAACTCGATACTAATTTTATTAAAAACTTTAATAAACTTTCTTAAAAATAACTTAGTCAATAGTTGCCTCCCCGAGTTATTCTTCTTATATTTATAGTATAAATAATTTAAAAACAATAAAGGTTATGGCAGACATTCTAATGAATTTCGAAAAAGGTTTAGGTTCTTACCTTACAAAGGATCAAATTAACTCACAGGCTCCTCTAGTATTCGCTAAAGCTCCTACTAATCCTAACGTTACAGATAAGTATTTATTTGTTAATACTGAAACTATCGTAGATGATTTAGCTAAACTTAACTGGTTTCCAGTAGAAGTAGCTCAAAGAAAATCTAGAAAAGCAGAAGGTACTATTTTTAGTAAGCATATGGTTGCTTTTCAGAATCCAGATATTAAGATTACTTCTGGAGATGGTGACGATGCTTATCCTAGAATACTATTAACTAACTCTCATGATGGAATGCAATCGTTTAGATTCTCTGTTGGTATTTTTAGATTAGTTTGTTCTAATGGACTAGTAGTAGCTGACGAAGAGTTTTCTGACTTCCGTATAAAGCATAAAGGTTATTCTTTTGGTGAACTTAGAAACGTTGTAAAGCAAGCAGTTAAAGATCTTCCTAAGAGAGTTGAAGTTATGAATGATATGAAAAATAGAATCTTAACTCAAGAAGAGAAAAATAAGTTAGCTTTAGATGCTATGTTAATTAGAGCTGGAGTTGATGACTTAGAGTACGATGAGGAAACTATAGAAGATATATTAGAACCTAAAAGAAAAGCTGATGCTGGAGATGATTTATGGAGAGTATTTAATGTAGTTCAAGAGAAGATTACTCAAGGAGACTTTCATGCTGCTTTAACAGGAGCTAAAGTTAGAAAAGTTAGAAAGATTAAATCTTTTGAGAAAGACTTAAAAGTAAATAAAGAGTTGTTTAAGTTAGCAACTGCATTAGTTTAATTTAAAATAAAGTTATGAAAAAATTATTATTAGTATTCATCGTTGCAACTTTAGTTAGTTGTAGCGGTGATGTATACGAGCATTCAGACCCAGTCTTAACTATAGAAAATATAGAAGGCCAATATAATCAAATGATTAATAGAGGATCTGATAATTCCTGGGACGATACTCCTATAAAATTTACCGATAAGAATACGTACGAACACGGTACAAGGTATATAGGAGACTATAGTTATTCATACCCTCAGACTTCTATTTACTGGAAAGACGTTCAAGGGAACGTAAACTCATATCACGATTTTGATACTAAATGGTATTGTGATGGTCAAATAGTAGTCTTATCTTACAAAGAGGGGACTGCTGATTATGGTCATGATTATGGAGTATATAAAAGAGTTGGGTATGACTATAGCGCTGATTTAGCAAATGAAAGTAAATATTGTAATTAATAGAATATGATAGAAGTAATAAAACATGTATTAGGCATATGTGGCGATCATTGGCATCCAAATGTTTGGACTGCAATGGCCGGATCACCAATATTTTTAACTGCTTTTCACTATATAAAATGTAAATGTGGTGGATGGTTTGTACATAAAAAAGAATGCACTCATAAACAAAATAATTAATGGAAGTAGCTATTCTAAAGGAAATAATAAAAGAGACTGATAAAAATTGGCGATTCATATTTGAGTCGCCTTTGTATGATAATATAGACTATACCTCTGGACAATTAGTACAGGTACATGCTAATATACCTGGCTTTGATCAGCCAGTAGTTAGAAACTATTCTGTAGCTTCTTGGCCTGATGGGTCTAATTGCTTTGAACTGATAGTTACTTACTTATCTGGAGGAGCTATGTCGGAGTATCTTTTTAACTATATAGAACCTGGAGATGAAATACTCTACAAAGGCCCTCTAGGTATATTTACTTTACCAGATAATCTTATGGATAGAGACATATACTTTGTATCTACCGGGTCAGGTATATCTCCCTTTAGATCTATGGTAAACTATTTATATGAAAATAAGGTTCCATTTAAGAATATTAAGTTATTTTTTGGTACTAGAACTCAGAAAGATATAGTATACAGAAAGGAATTAGAATTTTTAGATAAGAATTTAGAAAACTTCGAGTATGTTCCTACTCTTTCTCAAGAAAAAGATTCAGGATTAAAGGAAGGCTACGTACACGATCACTACCTTAAACTCGTAGATGAACTCCCAGATAAACCTTTAGTTTATTTTTGTGGTTGGAACAGAATGATTAAAGAAGGAAGATTACATTTGGATAAAAGAGGCTTTCAAATGATGAAAGATATAAGAGTAGAGATATTTGGTTAGTATATGAAAGATTGGATAGATAGTTTACAGAATATAGATAAGATAGCTTTTAAAACAGTCGGAGCTATGCTTTTAATTATTTTGCTTACAGAATGGTTAGGTGGTTAACCTATTGTGCTGATAGCACATTGCTTGATTGTAGATTCCCTGTTTATTATAAGTTAGAAAATTATGGAGGAGGTCCAGATTTTATAGAGGGTATATATTCATCCAAATCTTTCCTAGAAGAACATAAAGATTGTAAATCGGTACTAGAGGTTTGTTGCGGTCCTGGATTTGTTGGATGGTATTTATACAATAAATTTAATTTAGATACGATTCATTTTTTAGACATTCACAAACCTGTTTTAGAAGATATAAAAAAAACAGCGAGTTATAATAATGCTGATTATAACTTTTACTTAAGTGATGGTTTTGAAAACTATGACGGTCCAAAGGTAGACTTAATTATTGCTAATTCTCCTTTTATGCCAACTGAGAAAGAGTACTCAGGGTTTATATTTAATAATAATATTACAGATAAAGATAGAATAGAGAACGATAAGAGATTATATTTAGATAAAGATCTTAAGTTACATAAAAATCTATTAGAAAATTTTAATAGTCACTTAACAGATAATGGTCGCATAGTATTTCTACAAGATAAAAAATCTACTACTAGAGATACCCTTGAACAGTTTAATTTTAACTATTCTTCAAGTAACTATCAAGAGTTTGAGGTAAAGTCAAGGCCACACTATGATAGCTATATTGTAACCTATTTTAAGTGATATTTATAATAAAGCATTTTAAGTATGAAAGGAACATTAATATCTAGTGACTATGTCAAAGCTAGAGATAATAGTATTAGGTTAATTGAAACCAATACCGATACAGTTATTTATGATGATATATTAGATAATGAATTTAATTGGCAACCATTTGTCGATGTTATTTCAGGGTCTTATACTAATCTAACTCTTATTTTTAAACCTGAGCTTCATAATCTATCTATAAGTAACCTTGTAGATAAAGTGACTGTTCAGTTACCCGATGTCTCTATTAGTCAGTCTATGGTAGGATTAAACGATATCTACCCAGATGCAATTTCAGATTCTGCTGAAAGGTTTATCTTAAGATTAGCTTATAACGAAAATGCTATTATAGATTCAACTTACTGTGCAGATTCATTTGCTCCATTAAAGTTAATGCATGACGCTGGTCATTCAGGTTCAATTGTGCCTTTCTATGCAGTATCTGGATCCACAACTTACGATACTATTAATACAGATGCTTATTCTGAAAATGTTCCTAATGCAGTATTTAAAAATAAACAATGGCCTAATGATGTAAGCTTTAAGAAAATTACTAACTGGAGCAGTGCTAAATCAGGCTTAACTGGGAGTGCTTATCTTTCTTCATATGAAATTAGTGATGAATCTCTTACTGATAATGTAGCATGGAGCTATAGAAATTATTCTGTAACTTATGGATCTGATTTAAATATTTTAGACTTAGGAACATCTATAGTCTATGGTAAATTTACTCTTCCTACAACTAGTCAGGTAGACATAACAGCTATGTCCTCTAATACAGATCTTGATATTAAACACTATTATGAATTTTCTACTAGTAATATTAAATCAGCTAAAAGAAGAGAAGGGTTATTTAGCACAGAACATTTCATATCAGCTTCAGGAGAAGATGTAGCTTTCGAAGATGTAACAATAGGAAAAGTACTTAAATCTTTTCATGTTGAAGGTATGCCTGATACAGATGATGCTGCAATTTTTAATTCATATGAAATAACAGGAAGTGTATGGCCTGCTGGATCTAAAATAACTGGTTCATCAGTTGTTTCTAATTTGGATAGTTATCCTGTTACAGAAGGAATAGTTTATGAATTAAAAATGTCTGGTGTAGATGAAAAGTTCTACTTAGGACCTACTACTTCAGTTTTGTCTTATGACTCAGGTTCAGACAAAATAAAATTTAGAGCTATTAGTGAAATTAAAGAAGATAGTATTTACCTAATAGACGTTAATAACAATACAGTCGATATAGAAGAAAATAACCTTATAGTACTTAATACTCCAACAGGTTCATTTAACTCAGTTAACTTAGAACCAACGGATAACATTGTGACTGGAGATACTCCTTTCTTCTTTGCTTTTCACAATAACAAAGGAAAATGTTTTATGCCAGGCAGTAAAGTTACTATGGCTGATAAAAGTTTAAAAGAAATACAAGACATTAAAGCAGGAGATAACGTTCTAACTAAAGATGGAACAAATTGTATAGTAGAAGATACTTACGTATATAATATAAATCAAATGACTGAAATGTACACTAATGGTAAAATTACAGTTACTAATACTCATCCGTTATTTATTAATGGAGAATGGAGTAATGCTCAACAGTTAGGTTGGGAATCTAAAATTATGTACGTTAAAAACCTATATAATTTAAAAACTAAAGATAATTTTATTCTAGAAGGTATTCCTGCATCAGGTACTACTCATAATGAACTTAATGTAGTAAAAGATACTGAAGGATATACTAAAATACTAGGTAATAAACAAAAATTAAACGTAAACTTAATATAATATGAAAACTAAAAATTATAATTGTTTTATGGCAGGAGCCAAAGTCTTTATAGATTATGATGAAACTAAAAATATCGAAGACGTTAAAGTAGGTGATAAACTCTTAACTCATGACAGAAAGCATGGTTCAATCGTTTTAGAAAAACATGTATATGAGATTAATGACACTATATTAATGTATGATTATGCAGATTTTAAAGTAACTGGAGACCATCCTTTATGGCTTGATGGAGCTTGGGTAAAATCAGAAGATAGTGAACACGTAACAGGTAAGGATATGCATGTTGACAAACTATACAACATAAAAACTTCTAACCATTTCTATATAGAAGGAGTAGGAGCTCATGGAGATTCAATTATTAATAGAAACGAAGAGTAAATTATGCAAAAATCAGATATAGCTGGGCTAACATATAGATCTAAAGATAATAAAGTAGAAGCATATTCAGGTACTAAAAGAGTTGCTTCTGATAGTGAGAAATCTACTGTTAACTCTATATTTAGCCAGTTTATAGCAGCAGTTAAAGCTAAACATTAATATTACCCTTTTAAGTAGGTTCTTACCTATTATTTTCTTATATTATAATTAATAAAAGTTATGATATGAAAAATAGTTATTACGTTAAAGCTTCAAAGCTAACATCCAAAATCTCTGATACCATAATAGATGGTCAACACATTATGTTGGATAGAGATAGATATGAAAATGTATCTAAAAAACCTTATGGTAAAGTCATCGTTAGAAATCTAATTAAAGTAGATAAAAGCGAGAAAATTACCTGTTATGCCTAAGGGCGAATTAAACTGGTACTATATAGGATTAGGGCTTATAATGACTATCTTAGGTCAAGTAGGTGCTTGGTATCAACACAATTTTCAATTTAAATACCCGAAACTTGATGAGACTTGGTGGGGTTGGTATGTTCTTGCTATTCCTTTAACATACTTATTTATGACAGCTACTAAGTACAACATGATTGGATATGGAGGTTCTATATGGGGAGCTAGATTTGTAGGCTTTTCATTAGGTATGATATGCTATGCCGTACTTATTCAGTATTACTTTAAAGAGCCATTTACTTGGAAGATAGGAGCACAGTTATTCCTTTGTTTTACTATCATATTTATTCAAGCATACTGGAAGGAATAAATTTACTATACTAAATGATTAAAGTCTCAGAACAAGCTAAATTAGAAGTAATTAAACTTATGGAAGCTGATGGACTTAGTCATGTAAAAGACTTCGTTAGAGTTGGTGTTAAGAGTGGAGGATGCTCTGGTTTATCTTATGAACTAGGCTTTGATAGTAAGATGGAGGAAAGCGATAAGGTATTTGAAGACAATGGAGTTAAGATAATTGTTGACAATAAGAGTTTTTTATACTTAATTGGAACCACTCTTGAATTCTCAGGAGGATTAAATGGCAAAGGTTTTGTCTTCAGCAATCCTAATGCTAATAGAACTTGTGGATGTGGTGAAAGCTTTTCTTTGTAACTTTACTGTAAAATAGTTGCTTCCCCGAGATATTCTTCTTATATTAAGGTATAATATTAAAAATAAAGGTTATGATGTATTTAAAAGTATGTAATGAAGGATGGGAAGAAACTATCTTCAAGTCAATCAGCTATGTAGAGATGTATAAAAGAGAGAAACAGGCTAAAAAGCTATTTGGTGCTGATAATGTAATAGTATCAAAGAGCAAAGCTGATATTTGGTAAAAATAACTTAGTAACTAGTTGTTTTTCTGAGATATTCTTCTTATATTAAGGTATAATATTAAAAAATAAAGGTTATGATAAATTTAAGTATTCAAGATGAGATGGATGGTTTAGGTAAGATTAATGAGTTGAGAGCTGCTATTGGTTCTGACTACTGTGGAGATAATACATTACTTGATGTGAGTAAGGATGGTAATAGATGTATCGTTCTAAGAGGATCACAAAAAGTGAGTGAACCATCTTGGTTGACTTGGAATAGAATGTTCTATTAGTAGAAAAATAACACCTGGAATAGTTGGAAAGTCGGAGAAGTTTTCTTATATTAAGGTATAATTAATAAGTAAATAAAAATAAAGGTTATGACAAAAATTAAAGATTTAAAAGAAAACGACGTTTTTTACATGGAAGGTTTAACTCCTTCTGGTAAAGTAAAAGAATCATTAGCTAAGTTAATTAGGTATGAAGGTATGGATAAGTATATTATCGAAACTGGAGGTATTACTATGATTGCTTACGGTGATGATAAGGTTAGAAAAACGATGGGATTTAACGATATTCAAGGATTAATCAGATAATATGAGCGAAAATAAAAGATACGTTGTTACAATGGAAATGTACGTTTATGCTGATAATGATTATATGGCTAAAAAACGTGCTAATGATTTAAGATTATCAATAGATAATAGAAGACACTCTCAGAATGTAGAGGTTAAAGAGATTGGTGAACAGCCGTTTGCTTCAACATATTATCGTAAGTTAGATAATCCAACATTTACTCCTAAAGAAAAAAAGGACGAACCATTACCATTTTAGTATGAACTGTATCAAATGTAATGAAACTATAAATCCGTTAAGGGTTAAAGCTATACCGGGGACTAAAACTTGTGTTAGCTGCTCTACTTCTAGTAAGTGGTACGTTAGGAGTATCATTTCAGGTAAAACTGATTATTGTGAAACAGAAGTAATTAAAGATCCGGAAGTAGCTAAGGATATAGCTTCGATGGATAGAAGAACTGGATGGGGTAGTAATCTCCATAAAGTTAGAAGGTAGTAACTTTCTTAGGAAATAACTAGTGAAACAGTTGGAAAGTCGGAGAAGTATTCTTATATTTATAGTATAAATAATTTAAAACAAATAAAGGTTATGTCAGATTCAATATTTAATGCGTTAAACGAAAAACAAACTAAGCTAGAAGATGCTAAAGAAATAATCTTCAGAAAGAAGAATGAACTAGAGAAGAAAAGAGATAGTGAGATAGTGGCAGAGGTTACTTCTTTCTTTAAAGGTCTTGAAACTGATCTAGAAGATATTCATTTTAGTAACTCTACTTCTTATATGGAAGTAAGTGCTAAAGGTGAAGAGTTTGAGAAAGAAGTATGGGATGAAAAGAAAAATGACTATGTTGTGGTTAAAAGGTACTCTAGAAATAGATTATGTACTGTATACATAGAAGGTAATGATTGGAGAGGTCAAGAGTCTGGAGCTGCTAGATTTACTAAGATAGGCTTAGGTTCGTCTTCTTACTCAGAGCATTATGATAAAGCTACTTTAGATAGGTTTATGTTTAACGGTAGATTAGCTATGATGATACTTGATCATCAAGATGACATATTAGGAGCAATCAATAAGATATATGAGAAGACTAGAGCAAAGTTTGATAAACTAAATAGTGAGTTATCTGAACTTAGAAAGGATGTTGATAAGATAATACAGGATAGAAAGAACTTTAAAACCGATACTTTAATGAGAGATCTTAAAGAAGGAGTGGAATTTACCTCTAAAGATTTACCTTATTTACAGGTAAGATATGACTATGGCTTCGGTAGTATAAAGAAAATGAAGGTAGATAAAATGTCTTATTCGGGTAAATCTTGTAATGTTACTATAGAAAGAGTGCTAAGAAGATGGGATGACAAGACTGAGGAAATGGTAGAATACTTACATACTTACCAAGAAGATAGAGTAAGAGTTAGTAATATCGAAGACTCTGTAGCAAATACTTCCATAAAATGGAATGTAGTAACTAATAAAGTTTCAGCATAATGACGTTTACTACAACTAACTTCTATATCGCAGTGGACAAAAGCTTGAAAGTCATTCAAAGCTGCGATAATATGGAACAACTAAAACATGCTGAAACCTATGTTGACTTAGTTAAGAATAGGTTTTCTGACCTATTTATAGATGATAATAAAACGATTATAGATCAATATAGAATACTAAGAAGTTATATCAAGTACCAACACGTAATAATTAAGAACAAATGAATAGTAATATGATGCCAGACCAAAAAGGTCTTAAATTAGATTATGCTAATACTCGTCGTAAGAAGTTCTTCAGCACCACTAATAGAGTGATATGGAAGAGCAAGAGTAGATTTATTGCATAAGTAAACAGTTTAAAAATAAAGGTTATGAGAAAAAAACAATATAGATCTAATCAAGGAAGATCTCCGGAAAAAGAGGCCGATTCAATGAAGTTAATTCTGCTAACAGCTTTAGCAGCTGCTATAGGTTCATTAGTATTTGTACTAATACAATGGGTATGGTAAAGAAGATCATTCCAATCTATGTAGTAACTAAAGGACAAAGAGGTAGAATGAAGCTAAGAGTTTTTAAAGACCTCAACTGTCCTGATAAACTTATTACTAAACGATCCAGTAGAATAGCTTACTATGATGAGATAGTAGCACTAGGAGTGGGTAAGAGCTTTAAAGAGGTATATAAAAAGAAGTATAATTTATAAATAAAGGTTATGATAATAAACAGTACATGTGAGTGGCATTGGATGGATGATAAACAATTTAAATTAGATCAAGCTCTGCAAGGGTGGGGGTTTGATATAGAGGCTTTGAGGGAGAGTGAGGGCGTTTCTCCTCTCTCGACGAAGTCGCCACGCGCAAATTCAACTAAGTAATGAGTCAATTAGACTTCTATCCTATATTATCTCCAAGGGAGGTGATAGAGAGAGGTGCTTTCGGAGGTAGTTACTTCGGAGAAGAGAACCTAAGCGGTGATACTCAATACTGTCAACTATTTAAACATCATTTCGATGGGTTAGATAGAGGCTTATACGAGGGAGAGAAGTACTCTCCTAAGAAGAATAAGTATAAAGTAAGGAGTGGAATGGACTATAAGTATTGGTGTGATATGAAATGGATGCATGAAGATGATCCATATGGTTGGTTTGAATGGTATTGTAAGTATACTCAGGGTAGGAGACATAGCGATGATGATAGGCAGATTAAAAGATGGCAAGACTTCTGCGGTGTTAATGGTAGATGGAGAAAGAGAATATATAGGAGGATGATAGAGACAGGCAATTGGAATGTATCTCCTAGAATACAACAAAGCTTATTGCATTGGGGGTATGAGGTTAATATATTAGACTTCGAACAATATGTTAAGCTTGAAGGCAAGCAATGGAACCTTACCGAGTATAAGAATTGGTTTAAGGGACAGTATGAGAGCGAGCAATGGTGTAGCTATTCGGGTATGCCGTCTCCTAAATGGTATGAGTGAGGGGGGTGATCTCTCTTGACCGAAGGTCGCCACGCGCATATTTCACTAACGTTCATATGATTCTTCCAACCATCCTATAGCATATGACCATATACGACAATGTGGCTGAGGTAGTAGAAGGCTGAGGCTAGACATAGATACCATTTACAATAGATACAATAGGAGAGATAAGCTATATAATGTAGACAATGGGGTACTAACCTCTCGATAGGTATAAGTATAGAAGAGAAGATATAAGTATATAATGATATATAGATATAGACATATAAACATATATGATGTATAGAATAGGACATAGGTAATGTGTGTGAAACGTAATTAATAGTAGAGAGACCTGTGTGTCTCTTTTATTTTTTTCCTATATAGAAGCTTGAAATGTGAATAATGTACTGTTTTTTACCGGAAAATAACCATGTAAATAGTTGGTAACGATGAATGTACCTAATATAGGGTAACGGTCCGAATACCGGAATAAGCATAAATAAGTTGGCTACCCGAGTTATTCTTCTTATATTAAGGTATAATAATTAAAACAAATAAAGGTTATGAGTGTAAGATCAACATCAGAGTTAAGAGCAATGTCTATCCAGGACTTAAAAGTATTAAGGAAACGTATAACAAACATCATAGAGGCTAAAGGTAAGGATGTATTAATAGACTTAGCCATCGGTGATAGTGTAATGGTAGACCATAAGAAGCTATCGGGTGAGGTATGTAAGGTAGTAAAGATCAATCGTACTAAAGCCATAGTGGATAGTATATCAATGGGTAAGGTATCAGTACCATCATCTCTTCTAGTAGCCATATAATCATATCTATCTATGGCATATAAGAACATCTTAATGATAGGCCTATCTATAGTACTGGTAGGCCTTATAGGCTATATGGCAGTACATATAGTACATGGACTGGTATACATACTATGGCTAGTAATGGCTAATCCTTTCCATACAATTCTCTTCTCATTAGTAGCTATAGGAGCTATAATACAAATTACTTCCAAGAAAAAGTAGGGCAGGTAGACATCACCTTGACCTCACCTTGCCATAACAGTGCCGGTATAGTTCCCTAACCGGTTGGTAACGTGCGTGATTTAGCCTATACCTGTGGTTATATTTCTGATGATTTTTAGGTGTATAGTAATATATATTTATATATTGTTAAAAGAATCCTCTATT
>TARA_R110002012_G_scaffold59405_2_pt1 | contig 24172 bp, 30 predicted proteins | sample TARA_R110002012 | Tara Oceans TARA_R110002012 (sample SAMEA4396515) | marine metagenome | biome: Westerlies Biome; feature: [DCM] deep chlorophyll maximum layer (ENVO:01000326); material: water (ENVO:00002006), including particulate matter (ENVO:01000060) such as... | depth 40 m | reverse complement strand
TTGACAATAATTTTTGCTAATGACGTCTTTCCTATTCCAGGTGCACCAGCAAAAAGTAAATTTGGTATTTCCCCCTGATTTTTAAATTGGTTAAAAACAGCGTAATTTTCGTCTGTTAAGATTATATCATCTAAAGTTGATGGTCTATATTTTTCTACAAATAAACTATTAAACATCTTTATTATTTAAGTTTGTTATAAACGGCTTGAGCTAAAGCAATATCTTCTATTGCGAGTCCAGTTGAGTCATAGACAGATAATTCACTTCTAATCTTTTCTTTTAATGTTTGCATAGGCCATCTAAGAACGTCTTTTAGTTCATACTGTTTTAAATGCGGGTTTGTATTAAGATGAGAAGGTCCTTTTCTATATTGAGATTCTCCAGAATGAGACGCTTGTACTTTGTCATCATATACCAAAGTAGAACAATTAAAAAATATATCGTCATTTAACTCTCTTTTTCCTTCTGCATCTGCTCCAACTGCATTTATATGAGTGTTTTCTGAGTTAAGCATTTTTTTACTTAAGATACCCGTTCTTGAAGGGGTTAAAGTTGTAATTACTCTACTATCCTTTACACAATCTTCTACACTTGAAGCTACAAATATTTTCTCAAAAACGTTACCTAAAGCATTAGCAAAATTATATGCTTTTGACATGTCTTTATCGTATAGAGAAATTTCTTTAACATCTATCACTTCTAACAAGAATTGCAAATGAGGCATTGTTTGTGCACCGCAACCGATAAATGCAATACGATTGGTTTCATCTCCCATTAAAATTGATTTGGTTGCTAAAGCAGTTGTAGCTGCTGTTCTTGCTTGCGTAATGAAATTACCTTCAATTAAACACAGATGTTTTCCAGTGTGTTTATTATTAAGAATGATAACTGCATCGGTGGTTGGAATATTTTTCTTAAAATTTGACCCGTAATCTGCAATCCATTTAATACCGGCATAATCTTTAGTATTAGCAGGCATTGCTCTAAAATCGTCCCCAGGTGTATTCATATCTAAATAAACCTTCGAAGGCATTTGAGCTTCACCTTTTGCATACTCGACAAAGACGCCCTGTATTGACTCTAATACTACTTTTGGAGTCAATACAGAACGTACTTCACTTTCTGTAATAATGCGCACTAGTCTGAGGAACCAAAGCCTTTTTCACCACGTGCTGTTTCATCAGCTTCTTCGGTCCATTCTATATTAGGTTGCAACAATTCGTAAAACACCATTTGTGCAATTCTTTCCCCGTGCTTCACCGAAAAAACCTTATCACTAAAGTTATAAAGCTTCACACCTAAATCACCTCTATAACCATTATCAATAACACCAAGGTGTGGTTGAATGCTGCTTTTAAAACCAAGACCCGAACGTGGTTCAATTCGAAACCAGAAACCAGGGGTTACAAAACCTAACTTTAAACCTACAGGTACCACAGCACTTCCTTTAGGGGGAATATCGACAGCTTCTACTGCTGTTAAATCATACCCTGAATCACCTGTACCGTCTGTGGTGTTATTAGCTTTAGGTAAAACTGCATCATCATGCGTTTTAACGAATTTTACTTCTAATTGTTTACTCATATCTATCGTCTTAATTGTAGTATTAGCACTACAACTATCAACGAAAGTCATCGACTCTTCTCCGTCATCGTCAAGAGTGATGCTAAGGTTGCCCCAATAAGAACGGTCCATATTAATATTATAGCTTGTTGTAATCCTAAATCAACCACTTAAATATTTGGCAATGGACGATATACCTGGCCACGATGTTGGTGATTTAATTGATCAGCTAAAAAATGCGGATCAAGTTCTTAAAAAGCCTAAGCTTGCAGAAGAAGAATTTGATCTTACAAAAGAAGAACTTGAAAAATTTATTCTTAATAATGCAGGTAAGTTAATTAAACAATCTGTTGAAATAGTAGGTGATGTTAAACAGTATGTGGAAACTGCTCCAGAGCATAGAGACGTGGTTAGTTTAGCAGAGTTAATAAAAGCTTCTTCATCTGCAATTGAAAGTCTTAGCAAAGTATTAGTAGCTGATAAAAGAGATAAAACTCAAAAAGATGTCAAACAAATGGATATCCAAGGAAAGAAAGAACTAATGCAGGGTGAAGTAAACGCTAAGCTTATGTTTTCTAGAGACGATGTAATGAACGAGCTGTTAAAAGATGCTAAAAAAGCTGAAGAGGAAATAATCGATATTACTCAGAAGATACCCCAAGATGATTTATAAAAGATTTTACATTTTGAAAAGCAGTAATTTCTTGCTTTAGAAAATCTACATATCTTTCAACGTTTTGTACTTCTAAACTAAAATTAGATTTATCTACATCTTGTCTATTGCTTACGGGGTTTTGAGGGTTATAATTCTCGTACCAAAGTATTAAATCATATACATCTTGAAAGTGCTTAGTTAAATCAGCTTCTAAATCTTCTTTAGCTATATTGTATATTCTTTCATAATGATAGTAATCTGATACGAGATTGTTTCCATGTGCTTCTTTACTGTCGCTAAATGTATCATTTATTTGATACATATTGTGTCTATAAACGCTGTTAGTGTACAAAGACATTTGTAATAACATTTTTTGTGTTTGTGGTCTAAGTTTGTTAACTACTGTGGTATGCACGTTTATTGGTATAAGTTGGTCTTCAATTTTGTCTGAACTTAAATTAAAGTCTATATCAAAAATAGGTAGAATGCTTTCATCAGGAAGAAATTCAACATTACGCAATTGCCCAATATTATCACTTATCTCTTTAAAAAATTTAACTTTATCGCCTAATTGTAACTTGAATCTCTCTTGTACCTCTTTCATAGAAGTAATAAAAGTTTCATACCAAAAAACCTTAAACTGTATTTGATTATATGAATCCAAACCACCCTGATCGAGATCTTTGAAAATATCTACTTTATTGTTAATAGGATCGAAAATAACATTAGACTTATTATACTCTAAAAAGTAATCTAAAGTATCTATTCCTTCTTGCAAAAACTCACCATAATTAGAATAAAGAGTATAAAAGTCTTTTTCATAATATACATTTAAATCGTATAATTCTGGCGATAACGTTTTACTAAAAAGATAACTCATGTTGCTACTACTGCGTTAGGATTAGAATACAAATATGTTTTTACACCTATAACTTTATTTATATAAGAATTACCCGAAAATATATGCTGAACTTCTGCTAAAAAGTATGTACCGAAAACCTTATCATCAAATTTTCCTTCTGGTATGTTTTTTGTTCTATTAAAGCTAAAAAACTTTCCTGCTTGTCTAAATGATAACCCCGGAAGATCTAATTCTATAGCATTATTTTTAAAAATTGCATTGCTCAAAACGTCGTTTCTCCCTTTTCCTAATCTTTGATCTGGTTCTTTATCATTGATTGAAAAATCGTTCCTATAGTTAATGTTATTCGCTTTTAAACTGTTCGTAAATATGTTTGAATTTATTTGGGTTTTATTATTAGCTAAAAATAGTGGGTATGTGTTTTCTGTTGAACCCTTTACATAGTACTCAAAGTATGTTTCCATACACCTGTTAATATTATTGTTTGTTAAATCGATTTGAAATTGTTTTTCGTTTAATTGATATGAATGAACAGCTGTGGAAATTATATCTTTCTGATTGTCTATTCCATTCATATTAAAAAACTTGAAAGTATCTACCATAGAATAATCACTCAACGTTTCGTTGTGAATAGGAATAGTAGGTGTTCGTGATTTTAAATACGTTTTTGCATCAAAATTGTTATCTGCTGCAGTACCTAAATAGATAGTTTCTATATGAAATGGGCCACCTTGGGCTGCTTCACCACTTTGTTTTATTGCATTTTGAAAATAATCTTTTAAACTAATTAAAGACCAAGTATCAAAAAATCTATGTTTTCTTAAAAGGCATCTATCATAAGGCATTTCTGCAGACGTGTGTCTATCTAAGACATATTTTATGTCGTCTAAGACATTATATTCACTAGGTGAAGAATAAAATAAATCTGATGTACCATTATTCCAAAACGACGAAAAAAGTTCTTCACTGTTAAAGTCAACTTCCCCCATCCCCCCTTGTTGTGTACCCATTCTAATAATAGCTTTAAGAGCATCTCCTGTTAATACCGCTCTATCATCGTCGTCAACATCGGTAATGTTGGGTAGATCGGTAACTAAATTAGCAGTAGAAAAATCTATATTTTTTTCTCTAAACAATTCAAGAGATTTATCTACTAGTTGTAACTTTTTAAATTTTACGTTTTCTTCGTCAACTATATCTTCATTTTCTATTACTGAAAACATATGTCTTAACGTAACAAACGGGATTAAATCCTCGTTTATTTCATTATCAGTTAACTTTGTATACTCAGGTTGAATATATACCATCACGAAATCTCTGCAATCGTTTCTAAAGAAAAATTCAGTTATTAAGTTTTCAGAATTTTTAGGTTGCCTTGAAAAATAATTTTCTTTTTTAGTTAACTGAGTAGTAAGATTTGACCTTTCAATAGCATCATTATCGTTTTTAAAAATTAAAGTACCGTATTGAGCCATTTCTAAAACATTATCTGAAATTTGAAGTAACTGTACTGAATCAGGAGTTAAACTAATAAATACCCCATCAGCATTTACTAGAAAAATAAAATATTTGAAATTTACGTTATCTATTTTATGCTGGGCAGTCCCAGTAAATACCGCTTCATCAATATCGGGAAACCCGGTATTAGGACCGTTTTGAAAATTCTTACGCATTTTTTAAATTATTAATCTGATCTAAAACCGGTTCTATATATTGGGGTTTTATATAATCATAATTCCTTCCAATTTTCGGAACAATAACAGGGTTTGCTATTTTATTGAGTTCGGTAATTGTCCACCAAAGAAAAATAGAACCATATATGTTATACGATATTATAGTCCAAGCTATTTCTCTATCAAGCTTAAAAGTATCGATAAATTGACGATCGATGTCTTCCGGGAATGTAACCGATGTTTTAAGATTGTAAAAGAATTCACCATCTTCACCCTGATATATTTTAAATATATTCTCGTACCTGTTTAAACTTAAACTAGGTAACGTCATTAAATCTGATTGATATATTCCTTCCATATTATGTTTCTGTTGCGTTCACTGTATCGTGATCTGATATTGTCGTAAAAAGCATATTTTTTGTTTGAGTTAACATTGGTTGAAATGTTAATTGAATTAAGTATGCATCAGGTATTATTGCTTTTACTGTCGAGTTTGGTAATAAATCTTCCCCACCACCTGCATATTCTAAATCAGAAATATCAATATCCATTATTCTGGTATTTCCTTGATGTAAAACAGTCATGTTTTGCAAATAACAATAAGGTTGTCTTTTCATTCCGGGTATCTTTACATCATACAAACAAGGTGGTTCTACAACTAGCTTATCTTGCTTTAAAGCAGAGTTTTGATATAATAAAAGAAATATAATTTTAAAGTTATTACATACATCTTGATAAGTTGCTGGTTTTGTATTGTAAAGAGGTATTTTTACCTCTATTGGTGAATCCGTTTTAGGGTAATTATAATATTGAGTTCTTTCTATATAGGTACTACCCGCTTGTGATCCTAAATTAGCGAAATTTTGAAACCCGGTAGCTATATTCAGTATTTCATCAACCCCTTCACCAATACCGAACGGAAGATGGCCTCGATCGCCTTCTCCAAATTGATTATTAATGTTAAACGCATTAGGACTAAGATACGGAATTTTATATTCAAAACCCGTCGGGCCTACAAAATAAAGCCTTTGATAAGGAAACATAACAGGTTCAAGATCAGGGTCTTGATAATTTTTTAATGCTTCAAAAAGTGCTTGAGTTTTATCCCCTAAATTAGTTAGTAGTGAAGATGTCACTTGAGTTAATTCAGCTTCTTTAATTTGTTGCATCGTACCGCTCAAAGCGGAACTTACCGCGGTACCAGCGGCGTTTGCCGTTTCTGCAGTAAATTCTGCAACTGTCGATACTCCTTGTCCTACCGATTCTGTAGTTCCGAAAAAGTCGAAATCTTTAATATTTTCCGTTACCGTTTTGCCGGTTAGTGCAGACCCTAAATTATTTCCAGCTGTTAATGAATATAAAGCTTGAGCTACAAGATTGTTTACTAAGAAATATTTTTCTTTAATTTCTATGTAAGGTACTTCATCTGCTATTTTTCTGTTTCTATCAGCTGATGCCTCTTCGTAGTCGCTAGTACCTGTCTTAGAAGACTGAGGTGAAATCGTCCAAATAAAATTTTTCACCATATCTATTAACTCAGTTTGCATATTGCTAAAATTATTATTAGCAATTTTATCAAAATAATAATTTCTAATTCTACTAAAAGGGGTAACACCCATTTGAATTGCTGAGTCTTTATTTTCAAAAATACCGATCTGGTCTGATCCAATTCTACTTGCCGGTATTTGCTGCCCCTGTTGTGCTTTAAAATTAGGTTCAGGTTTAGCAGAGGGAATTTTGGGTATTATAAGAGGGGTGTATTGGCCTACAGAAGATTCGTTCTTTTGACCTAAAAATGTATAATTTAATTTATATCCGCTCATTTTCTATATTTAAGTAAGTGCTTTTCTAAAGGCACTAACACCTGATTCAACATTGTAAGTATTAGAAACAGTGTTTGCAGTAGAAGCATCTATTACATTATTCCCTGATTTTTCTAAAAAGTTATTTAGTGCTTTTAATTGACTCTTTCCTACATCTAAAAGATTGTTAATACCGGTAATTAATGCTTCCCCTTCTTTAAATCCAACGATTGTATCTTTTCCTGAAAACGCCTGTACCTTTCCAGAAGAAACAATTGCTGTTTTTGGTAGTTCTACTATTTCACCTCCTATTACAGCAAAATCTTGCATAGGTCCTCCCATTGTTGGTCTGTATGTTGTAGGTCCTTCTCTAGCGGCTTTTAAATCCTTTTCATATTGTTTAAACCTATCAGAGGTAGGATCGCTTTCTATTTCCTGCCTCATCTTTTTCTCTTCGTCACTAAGATCTTTGAACTTTTTGTTTAAAAGGCCTTCATACATTAGTTGGCTTTCCATTTCAGCATTTTGCTTTTCTTTTTCCGCTAATTGTTTAGCAGTGTCTGCATCATCAACAAGACCAAAAGTCAAAGTACTAAATATATTTCTTGCTGTATTTTTAACTGTTTCGGCTGCAGTAGATATAGCTTCGCCAATCAACTTGAACGCCTCAGTAATCATTTCCTTTAAAGGTTCGACTATATAATAATCTGTCAAAGATATGAGTTCTGCAACTAACCCCTTTCCTTCGCCTTTTTCGTCGGTTATACCTAAAGCAGTACCCACCGTCTTGTCGAAACTGGCCAACATATCGATTACCCCGAAACCAATACCCCCGATATGTGTAAAGAAGTTAGACCAATTATCTAAGTTAGTAGGGTCGTCCCAAAGCACACCAAATAGATCCCCCATCTTTACCATCCATTTTATCGGCGCCGTTTCAGAAAGATATTCTATAACTTTATCATACATACTTCCTATAAAGCTTGTATCGCCTCCTTCTGCTTTATGCTCTTCTACTCTTTCGCCTAAGAAATAAGATATAACGTCTATACCTAAACCTAATGCAAGTCCAAATCCTGGTAATGCATACATAAAACCAGCTGCAACATCTAAAAGACCTAAGAGAATGCTATCAGGATCACCTTTTTCAAAATGTTTGTAAGCTTCATAAAAAGATATTATCGACCCGATCAAAGGTAATCTTTTTGCTACTGCCTTTAAAGGTTTGAATATTACACCAATTACTTTACCCATTATTCCACCTGCAAGAGCTCCAGCACTACCACCTGCTCCCATCAAGCTACCAATAACTCCTGCAGCTCCAGCTCCTAATAACCCTCCTATCAAATACAATAGACCATTTTTTGATTTAGGTAATTCTTCTCTTGTACCCGACTCTGTATTAATAGTATCTTTAAGTAACTTCGCTTGCGCTTTTTTACTAATATCTTCAATAACAACGGCTTGGGCTTGTTTTTTTACTTGTCTTGGTGCTTTGGGTCTACCTGCTAAATATTTTTCTTGTGCTTCATTTTCAGGTTTATGTGTTTTACCTTCATCACTAAAGATAGCAGCAAGGCCTATACCTAATTGATCTAATTTGTTGACAATTTTTTCTGTTTGTTCCTCTTGCTGTTTAGCAAAATTTCCAAACATTTCACTGAATTCAGTGGCAAATGCGGTAGAATCTAAGGCCATTAATATTATTTATTTTAATATTCTTAGCCAAACAACTCGTTACTAATATCTATTTTGGTATCATCTACAGTTGTTATCTTATCTTCAACAGTTTTTACCGAGGCAATAAAGTCAAATATCTTTTTTGTAAATGAATTTGGTAATAATTCTATTACATTTGTCTTTTCTTCATAAGAAGAATTAACCATATCCATAGTATTATCTTCGTCTACTGTTACTGACTTAACGTATTTTAGAACTTCTGCTACAAACAATTCAGCAATAATTTCTTGTTGCTTTTTGGCTTTTTTTAGTTTAAATGTAGTTGATACATTTATTTTATGATCGTATGAAAGAGAAGGCATTTGTATTATTGCTTTATAATTAGCGGTCTTAATTTCTTTCTCTCCAAATATTTTATCGAAATTCGTAGATTCAAAAGCTTTACTTATATTACCAAGATTTATTTTTTTCTCATTAACTTCTAAAGTAGAACCAACAGCATTCATTCTATAATTTACTATGACGCTCAATCTATCGAAATTATTAATAGAGTCGAGAGAAATATCTTCTCGACAATTATTGGTTATAATAGAATTAAAATTATTATTGAAATCTAAAATTCCGGTTGCATCGTCAGGTAGTTTAGATAAAAGATCTTTTTGTTGCTTAAGAGTAAAAGGAGAAAACTTACATTTTTTTCCAATAGAAGGAAGATAAATGTTATTTGATTTTGATTCATTTATTTCCTTTAGACGCTCTAATACGCTTTTTACTTCTTCACTCATTTTCTTTATTTACCGGTAGATTACCGCTTTTCAATAAACCAAACATCAGTTCAATTTCTTTCTTCATATAAGACACAGGGTAATACTTCCAAAGAGATGTGTTTCTATCATAATAAAACAAACCTAATTCACCGACATGTTTACCTGATAAACATTGCTCCATATAAGCATACATGCTTAGTTGAAGCGAGTATATATTATATTGACAATTAGATAAATGAGAAAAATCTCCTAGCATATAATCACTAAAAGTATTATTAAAATTAAATCTTTTATTCGTTTTAAAATCATATAAATTAAAAAATCTTTTATTGTCTTGAAAAACGTCAGTAGTGCCTGCTACTTTATGTTCGTGATTCCATAATCTTTTTTCTGGTGTAATTGTAGATTTATCAAACGTTTCATCCACTATTTCAAGAAATGGTTTCACATATTTTTCTTCATCTTCAAAATCTATAGCTTTATCGTTAAGCCAGTCTTCCATTACTTGGTGAACATAATTACCATAATCACAAGCCTTTTTATTTTCTTCTTTCCAAAGATCTTTTATTTCTTCTGGGGTGGTTCCTTCTCTTTCAGCTACACGTTTCGAATGCTTTTCGGTGTCAAAAGGCTTTGTGAATTTATGAATTAGAGTTGTAGCACTAACATACTTTTCACCGGTATATGAATTAGTATAAGAATGATATTTCTCGTTAAACTTGATCATTAAGAATGATGATATAATACCATCTTAAGAAATCAAGCGCCATCGTCACCTATAGCTTCTACAGGACAACCATCCATTGCCTCTATACATGATTCTAACTCTTCGTCATTTTCTGGTTGTTTATAGACATACGAATATCCTTCATCTTCTTCTCTCGTAAAATTTCTTGGTGCAGTTTCTCGGCATAAATCACAATCTATGCATTGCTCGTCAACGTAAAATTTTCCTTCCACGTTTAGTTCGTATTTGTCAGTAACGTCGGCCATATTTTTATTTAAAAAATATCATCAAAATCCATATCGTCATCATCTTCATAAAAAATATCTTCTTCTGGCATTGAGCATAATATTTGGAAAAGTACGACAATTTTTTGTTTTCTTTTATTTCTAAAAACCTCAACAACGTCAAGTTGAGCAAGTCGGGAACAAAGAGGTTGATACCATTTTTTTGAGACGTAAATTAAAAAAGATCCGTTAGAATCGTCTATTATAATACAATCGCAAAACTCTTCGCAGACTGATCTGACCAAATCTATACGATCTGGGTTCATACATATATTTAAGTGCTTTAGAATGAAAAATCTACCGAGCTGTTTGTGGTGTCATCGAATACCACTGAGATCTTCCATAAAGTGTACCAGATGCGCCAGCGGCACTAATTTGATGAGTGTCTGTAATTCCTCTAAACGTAAACGAGTCTTTATCCTTCAATAAAAATTCAGTAACTAACGTAGGGTCAACAGATTGAGCACTTAACCCGGGCATGCGGCCTGTTTTAATTGTAACATCCTGGCCGGTATTGTTTAAAATTTGAACTTCTCCTGCTTTGACAGAACTAACACATTGGCTGTAAGTGCTCGCGCCGGTGAGAAGCCATTTTACATTAAAACACTGATTTAAATTGTTATAAATCGTATCAGGAGTTATATCGGGCATTCCATACATACAATTATTTATTCTGCGTACAGTTTTAGTCCGTTATTTTTTTCTAACTCTCTATTTTTCTTAACTAATTCTTTACGTTTAGTACCGCCGCTTTTTTCATCATCAACAATTTCTTGAGTATGTACCCTTAAAAACTTCCATCTTTTCATGGCTGCTTGCTTTGCTTCTTCTAAAGAAGTATAATAAATTGGGGTATCATCACACGTATTGTTGAAGCTTTGATTTAGTCGATATCCTTGTGTTAAAGGCTTGTAGGTCGTTTTTTCAAAAACATATTTTGATACAGGATCTATTTCTCCTTTACCATATTTGGTTACCGTAAGAAAGCCGGTATCATAATCTCTTACAAACCAATAGCATTTATGTTCATCTTCGTGCCAATCGTGCCAGTATTTGTGTTTTTTTACTTTATTTCTTGCAAGATATTTTTCCATTACCATTTATGTAGAATGTTTATTATGATAAAAAAGCATGTTATTACATTTATTAATATTAGAAACGTTCTTAAAAATAAACTAACCTGAGCTTGTTTTAAAGATAATATAGGTATATCTGGCTGATCTTGATCTGTTTTTCCTATTCTGTGGTCGACTGTACGACACCAAATTAGCCATAACTGTTTAAACATTATTAATTATATACCCAAACGTGAACTCTTTTATCTTTTTTCATTTTAGGTAAAAAGCCTTCTAGATCAAGATAATTAACCACGTTATCTGTTTTTTCTCTCACCATATCAGGTTCTAATGCTTCATATTTTGTAGGTATTTTAATATAGACATTTTCATTTTTTGTAATTGCTACATCAAATTCACATACTGTTATATATCTAGACCCCCCTGTAAGTAATTTTAGGTATTTATCGGTGAGAAAAAAGTTGGTCACCTTTTTCATTTAGATATTTAATAGACTTTTTCTATAAACCCTTTACGACCATCAAAAGCTAGTTCAAGCTTTTTTACCCCTTGACGATAGATTTCCACAATTTCTTGCGTTCTCCAATTGATATCGTCATGCACAATTTTATGTGCTTGAAACGAATCTTTCGTCTCAATGATGAACTTAGATTTCTCTCCGGACTCTTTATCGCGGACCGTCACTTCGTATGTATTAGGATACATCATATGTTATAATTATATAGGTATCTGAAGCACTTTCAACTAAATAATTTTATGGCTCTCGGTATATCATCATTAATTTCCGGATTAGCAGGTCCTGTATCTAGTATCATTAACAAATTTATCTCTCGTAAAGAAGATCAGATGCTTGCACAAGCAGAACTCGATAAGATTACTTCTTCCTTTAAAGAAAAAATCCTCGAAAACCAAAAATCGATTCTCGAAGCACAAAGAGATCTTATAGTAACGGAGATGAAGGGATCCGCAATGCAGCGTAACTGGAGACCTGCCCTAATGTGGATTATTATATTTGTTATTGCTAACAATTATCTGTTAGCTCCCTTCTTAAATCATATAGTCACGTTATTTGGAGGTGGAAATATACTACCAATCTTAGAATTACCCGATAAGCTTTTCAACTTAATGTCTATTGGTTTAGGAGGGTATGTTGTAGGAAGAAGCGCTGAGAAGATTATTCCAAAATTAACAGAAATAAAAGCAGATAATGCAAGAATTGCTGGTGCCATGAACGGGGGGCAAATTAAGAATAGAGACGTCGTTCAAATTGAAAAGGAATATAATAAGAAAGAGATTAGAAAAGCAACACCAGCTCCTCTTAAATTCTAAACAAAGCGGTTGCAGTACCTCTTTTGCAAATGGCTAAAGATTGCCATTCACTTAGATCGCCTGATTCACCGTAAAGTTTTAAAGAAGGTCTTGGATGAAGAAAATGTCTTTGTATACCTTCGATATCGTAATCACCATTTACACCTGCATAGATATGTTTATAATTTTCAGAATGGCTTAAAACCATGTCTTGATCATGAAAAGTCTCTTCAACTAACTTGTAAATAGCAGGTAAGTTACTTGTTCCGCTTTCACTATAAAGGTTTAATAATTTCTTTTGGAAATCTTGAGGAGCTGCAAATTTAATGTGCTTCGATACCTTATATGTCTTTTCATAAGGACTGTTGTGAGAACTAAAGTATCGTTCAAGAAGAATGTTATTATCAACGTCCATGTATATATTTATTCATTAGGTGGTGTAGGAAGTTAGAAGAGAACACACAAATTAATATTTCTGTAATATTACAACTAACTAAAAAAGAGAAAAACAAAGAACTCCAAAAAAACATACAATAATGACAGCCAGACAAGAAACCGAGCTTTTCAAATTTCATAGAAAGCATGCTATCAAATAAGTCACAATCATAAGTTTTAGATTTAAAAAATAATCTTGCTAAAGAACATTTCAACGGAGAAAAGAACCAAATAGCTATTACCCCTGAACTACTTAGAGTGACTATCAATAATTTGTAAAATATTTGTTGCATTGGTAATATTTTTTTGAACCGGGTGAAGTGAATCACGCTTTACTCTGTTAATCATACAGGATGAACACCCGGATAATTTTTTGAGTTCAGCTATTTTTAATTTATAGACACTCTGAATCTGTCGTTTACCGGGGTAAAAATTCCATACATCATAGGTCTCGTCAAAGAATCTAGCTAAGGATTCATGTTCGTTGTCTTTTACGAATTTTATATTGCTTTTGTTCTTCGCAATAAATTCTAAAGACCAACTCTTATCTTCAAAAGATGCTAAGAGTTCGTCAATACTAGCCATTGATCAAAGAAGGCCCTTTGTTATAGGTATCGTCCCAACAACTCTTACAAAGTTGACCGGCACCTTCAACATAATGCTCTCTTAAATCAATATGGGTATTTCGTTTATACGGAGTATCTTCTCCACAGGTAACGCATACCTCTGTTAAATCACCAGCTACTTCTTTAATAATAGCTTGCTGTCTTGGCTGGAACGTTCCAGCAGATGTCATACTCATAAAATTATTATAATGCGTATCCGACAAGATACAACTTAAATCTCCAAATTACACCTGAATTAACGGTATTACCGTCTTGGTTAGCCAAACAACCTATCTTAAAATTACCGTCACTATCTAAGGTAATAAGAGCTTCTGAACTGCCAGATGCTAATTCTTCTCTACCTTTATCTTCTTCACCTGAACCACCACTAAAAATAGGTTGAAAACTAGTGGCTAACGTTCCTGTTGTACCAAACAGGGTAATACCATTACGGGATTGCCAGTTATCCGGACCGGATCCCCTAGTATTACCTCCAGTAGGCCATACTGTCATATCAAGGGTACCAAACACCAAAACACCTTTTACACCGGCGGGTTTTGAAATGCCAGAAGTTGTCCATGGGTCTATATCTGTTAAAGAACCATTACCGGTAAGCTGGTATCCATTAATATTAGGGGTTGTTGTTGGTCCTGTCGTTCCAAAAAGTTGATATGGTCTTGGGAAGCGTGCAAATTGAGTATAAATGGTTTCACCAGTACTACCAGTGGCATCTTCCGATCTCTCTAATGTACCATCACTATTTGCTACTAACGCAGCCGTACCAGTACCCCCTAATTCAGTTATTGTTAGACCTGAAACCGTAGGCTTGCCGGTTGGTCTTCCTGTTCCATCAGTGTTAAAAAGAACGTCGTCGTATGTTACGCTACCTAAAGTAGTAGTAGACGTTCTACCCATTATGCTATTTGCAGCTACTTGTACAATTTGTGGTTTGGCTGAACCACCTGTAAAATTACCTAAAAGACTATTTGAATCAAAAGAAGGTAGATCATTTAAAGTAATTGTACCTACAGTAAGAGCACCATCAGTATCAAATTCTAAAGAACCACCGGAATCTATTTTTACTGAAATAGTTTCAGACGTTATATCGATACCATTTCCAGCAGTAATAGCAGTACCTAATAAATTATACCCTGTAGCATCTGCAACAGACCCACTGTAGTCTGTTTTTCTAGCATATAACTGACCGTTAAATTTAAATGTATCTCCTGGTAATGCATTTGCACCGGCGAAGCTTCCTACTTCTCCGAGATACTTATTTCCAACAACAAGGTAGTCACCATCAGCCGTACCGCCTTGATCGGTACCATTACCAACAAAAACTCTTCCCGTGTCTGTGGCAAATCCTAATTCACCACTTGCTAAAGTTATAGCTTCTCGATCTGCATTAGTACCCTTTCTTATTAATGCTCTTACGACTGTGTTGTCGGTTATTTCTATACTTGCCATATTATCTATATTTTAAAAGTGCCCCTACAGCAACCGAACTTGTGGTACCGTTGCTTTCATAAACTTGTATACTACCAGTATATACCTGTGGTAAAAATATTTGACCATTTGTAGGTAAGTTAGTAGCTGTCGCTCCTGTTTCCCAACTATTATAAAAAGCAGCATTTAAAGCTCGTGCATCTGGTTCACCAGAAAGACCAGTTATGTTAGTTATAAACTGAATCGCCGGTACAGGTGCCGAGACCACACCCGGGAAAACCCCCTGGCGTTTAATAATTCCGTCTGTGTAACCTACATCAACGCTAGATAATCTCATTGTAGGTGATGAAAAATTAGTAGTATAAACGCTTGAAAAATATGCGTTATCATCTAAAGCAGTTTCAGTTGCTGCTGCTACCTGGTCTGATGTATCGGCGGCAGCTACTTCTACTTCTACAAATTCTGTCACTCTACCTTTATGGATTTGATTATTTGAAAGATCTGGTGGTGCTGCGGCTGTTCCTGTTACTGTATAATAAACGCAAGTTCTATTATAATTCGTATCATAAATTAAGAAATATTCCCCACTTGTTAAATTACTTGCAGCTGGAAATTGTGCTATTGTATGCTCAGCTTGAAACCCTGTTGAACAAAGTGTTTCCTGGAAAGTAGAAGAACCTTCAGTATTTAAATTTACCCAACCATACATATCAACACCAACTAGTCCTACCGTACCATTTCCTGCATTGTTTCCTACCGTGCCTGTATAATCGATGGATGTTGCTGTATTTGAAAATACGGCACTTGCTGGCCCACCTACTCTATATGTAGCAGCTAAATTTGTTTGTGCAAAAGCAGTTCCATACGTTGGCGTATTACCTTTTACTAATCCTTGTATATATACCGTACCGTCTAAAGTACCTAATGTTTCCCATGCTTCAAATATTCTTTCCCCTCTTGGATTTACTAAACTGTTTATTGCGGTAATGATATTCGTTCTCATTGTTGCATCACTAGTATCATAAGTAGCAGCATACCATGTAACTGATCGATATAATTCAATTACTGTATCATATGTTGCGGGGGTGCTTAAAATAAATATACCGTAAATTTGCCCATCACCACCTGGTAATAAAAATGCTTTGTCTTCCCATTCACTTGGAGCATTACCCACGTTAGTAATGGAAAAATTAGCATATTCGCCTTTATTGTCTAATTTAGCTTGTGGTATAGCAGTTCTTAATATTGTACCCGGGAAATCTTCTCTGTTAAAGAAGTTAGCAGGTGTCATCATATCAACCGCTGATATAGAAGAACTATTAGTACCAAAACCTGAAGTACCACCATCTTGTCCAGTGGTAATATTAACAGCTCTAGAAGTCCCAACTTCGTTTATGACCGCGGTTGCTAAATCTACTCTACTACCAGCGATTAGTGATGTACCCCCGTTTATAACAGATATAACCCTATTACCATTTATTTCAACAGTTGTACTACCGCTAGGCGGGAAGTTTTGCCATTCTGGGGCAAATAAAAGTTTTTGAGCACTTAACTTTGAAAAGAACCCATCTGCCGCTGTACCTTCACCAGGTGCTACAGCTAATGTATGATGTAATGACCCAGCACCTGTTTGTTCTCCTAAAGCACCATGAGAGTCATCAGTTAAAGCACCTGCAGGGTTGACGGTCATTTTTGCACTTGCACCGCCACCCGACCCTGGTACAAAAAATTGATTTGTATTTGCATCGGTATCGTAATCAACACTAACTACACCAGTACCATCAACATCAATACTATTACCACCTGTAACTATTCCTGATGTAAGTACTGCAAGTTGGTTAGAAGCGTTATATTCAATAGTTGTACCATCAACTCTAGGAGAAATTTGGTACCAATTATCTAAGGAAGCAGGATCATTTCCACTTAAAGCATATAACAAATTAGTATCATAAATTAAATCACCAACTTCTGCTTTATTGATTACGCTTATGTTAGTTCTAGCTTCGTCATTAAAATTAAATACACCGACCGGGTTACCACCTTTAAGCGAACCGTTACCTACATATACTCTAGTTGTGTCAGTTGTATAACCTAATTCACCATTATCCAGGATGACCAACTTTCTGTCAGTATTGGCTCCTCTTCTAAGTTTAATTTTTGCTACATCTACCGTAGGCATATGAATTATTTATTCATTAATTATCAATCTAAAGACAAAGTTTTAGTAAAATCGTACTGATCTATGGATTTACTTATAAGATCTTTTTGCAACCTAACTGTTTTGTTAACTTTACTATTAACTTCATCATAAATGCATATGCCGTGCACATAAGCTTTTGTCTCTTTATACACTGCAATGATCTTTTTACAATCTTCGCTTTTGTTAAGAATATAATATATTATATGTTTGCCGTTTATTTCAGACATTTTGAATTAACACTTCTTCACAATTACCTTCTCTTTCGGTATCAGTCCCTTTTACAACAATACCAATTGTGTTATCATATATTCCGTTCCAATGAGATAATTTCACCTTTTGTCCTTGTTCAATATTTACGTCTGTTCCTGTATCGATATAAGCAGTTAATGTATCTACTCCCGAATTAAGTTTTTTTTCTACTTTTACTTCTACCCCATAACCATTCATAACAAAAATAAACCCTTGTTTTTGTTCTATTGCTGGAGTTACAGGTTCTTCTTCGCTAATAATAGTTGCGACTTCAGCTGAAGGGTGTTCACTCTCTGTTATATTTGTAATTATATCTTGAACTTCTTCTTTAATTTCTTCTTTAATTATATCTAACTTACAAAATTTTGCAGTTTCATAATGATCGACCTCCACATCTGGTATTTGCCGCGTTTGAGTTGCGTCGTTAATAACTTCTGAAGTTACAGGCTTAGTTGGTTCAGATTTTAAATCAGGATTAGCAAAAGAAGTTGTAATTGGTTTATATTTGTGTTCTAATGAACCCGAGCTTGGGTAATTTTTATTATATGGAGATGTATAATACCCTTTTGTAGAATTAGTTCTTTTAACTACCGTTACAGTAGATTCTTCTTGTTCAGGAGATTCTAAAATATAAGGGTTTGGTTGTTTCTTTTTTCTTGTAAACCAACTTTTAAACATGATACTATTATTTAAAAGTCAAAACCAGGAATATCAAGGCTTAGTCAGCAGCTATGTTTGTTATAATTCCGTTTGTAATAGTTAATACAACTTTTCCTGATGTACTGCTTAACGTAAGTGCTTGTGTGGATCCCATTAGATCGTTAATATACAGTTCACCGGCGCTTAAAGAAACCGTACTTAGATTAGCGAACCCAGTATCGTTTCCAATACCGCTTGTGGCGTTATATGTTGAATCGATTAGATCGTTAAAATTTCCTTGAGAAGGAACTTCACCTTTCTCAAAATAACCTTTTAATGTACCTATGGGTTGATATGGCATTTTATATTATTTATGTTGCACCAGCTGCTGCGTCAGGATCTACTGGAACGTCTCCAGCTCCACCTGTTACTTCAGCTCCGCCTCCTTCTGGTGGCGGGCCAAATGGTGGCGGTTCAGATGGATTTGGTATAGCAGAACCCCCACCCCCTGGTAATCCTGGTTCTAATCCTTCACCACCGGCGCCACCTTCTTCCGCTTGAACCATTTGATCTCTCCAATTTGGACCAGCTTGCTCAATTTGCATTAGCTCCCATGCAAGTTCTTTATCTTTTCTTAAAAATTCTCTATTTGCTTTAACTTCAATATCTGACCAATCTAAGTATCTCTTTTGAGCAAATGTATTAGATATAAACTCTGTACCACCTAACTGGTTGTAGTTGTTAACTCTAAGATCTAATTTTTGCTGCTCTCTCATTTCAAAGAAGTTAGTAGGAACATTGAACTCTAAATTCAATTGTAACTCTTTGAGGTTATATTTTTCCCATATCTTCTTAAGTTTGAGATGAGTAATAAACCCGTTCTTTAATCCTGCAGCAAAATGTTGTTGCATTCTTATAATGAAACGAGCAAACTTTAATTCTTCTCTTAAAATTTCTGTACCGTCTTGAAATGATCTTTCTGGGTCTAATCTTGTTACAGGTACCTTTAATGACTTGTATAATTTTTTCAAGAAATACATTAAGTCTTCTAACTCGCCCAAGTTTTGACCACCTGCTAAAGTTCTAACATCTGTACCTTCACTACCTGTTCTTTTTGCAAACCAGAATGAATCAAGCATTGATTGAGGTGAAAATTTCTGCACTGTACCGTTTTCATCAGTATCATAAGTGTGCCTGCTCCAATATTTTTGTTGTAAATTTCTAAGATAAGCTTCTGCTTTAGGAGGTGACATATTTCCAACATCAACATTAAACACAAGCTTCTCAGGAGCTCTAACTAATCTATAAATTACAATTGCATCTTCAATTAAAGATAACTGACGATAAGATCTTCTTGCATTTTCTAAGAAAGGTAATCTAATTGTTTTGTTATCATTCCAAATACCAGAGTTAATATAAGTAATCTGATTCTTGTCCATTGGAACAAGCTGCATATCTTCGACCTTCGTAGGATTAGATTCATTAAAGATTGGCTTTCTTAAAAGATAACCTTGCACAATAGAGTTTTGTATATTACCAAAAATAGGATCTATTAACTCAGTAGGAATTTGAACAGTACCTAAAATACCTTCTTGGGGATGTTCTTTATGTATAATATGCTCCCAATAAACTTCACCTTCAACTAAAAGTTGTCTAAAATATTCCCAACCATTATGTTCTAAATCAAAATATTGAACAAACTTTTGAAATTCTCCTTGTATTTGTTTTTGTTCGTGTGGTTTAAATTCTCTATCTCTAAAAGATAACGTAACTATTCTTCCTTCGTTATCAGTGTTTATTATTTCATCACAAATTTCATCTAGAGCATCCCCAACTTCTGCAAATGCTGCCATTACTCTATAGTCTCTTATTCTTGCTGCTTTATCCTGCTGGATGTTAGCATACATGAAGTCTTGAAACCCTTTATCCATTGCAATATCACCAACTGCATTATTGTTAATAATGGTTGACGATGAAATAGATTGTCTTTGTAATGCATCTTCTCTTTTACTACCTTGATTTTGAAAAAGTCTATATTTTGGGTTTACATCAGCTAAGGTGTCTAATGTCTCGTAGGACTGGTAAGGTAACCTACTTTGAACATATTTCATTAAAGAACGTCCAAATGTTCCTTGATTGCCTTTACCCTCTTCAATTATTTCATCTTTTGCCATTTATTAACTTCCTGATTCTGATATCGACACTGTTATAGATTTAGTCACTGTTCTTGTTTGTGTTTTTGTTCTTGTCTTTGTATATGTCGGGGTAGGCGACACATTAGGTCTAGATCTAGTTGGTGTCTGAGTTTTGGTTCTTGATTGTGTTGGTGTTTGAGTTTTCGTACTTGTTGGTGTGGGTGTTGCATTATCTGTAATAGATGCTGTAATTGTTGGTGATACGGTTCTAGTTGGTGTTTGTGACGACGTTCTAGTTGGTGTTGGTGTTTGAGTGCTTGTCGCTGTTTGTGTCGGGGTCGCTCCCGGTGAATCTGTAATAGAAAGCGTTATAGTTGGTGTTTGTGTAGCTGTTCTAGTCTGTGTTGGTGTTTGTGTTCTAGTCTGAGTCGGTGTTGCCGATTGGGTGGGTGTTTGAGTTTGTGACTGAGTAACTGTTAATGTTTTTGTTGCTGTTACATCAGGACTCGTTGTTCTCGTCGGTGTCTGGGTTCTTGTATAAGTCGGCGAAGGGGTATTAGTTATGGTTTTAGTTTGAGTTATACTCGGTGTCTCACTTTTAGTTAAAGTAGTAGTGGGTGTAAATGTCGGTGTGGGTGTCGGAGAAGCCGGTATAGAACTACCGACAACGTTAACTTTTGCCCATTCAGAGCCGAGTCTAGGGCCAGGATTAGTGGTTCTAATTAAATCTCTGAAGGTAGGTATATCTGCCACAATATTATTTATTCGCTACAACTAATGGTCAATGATTATGCATTTAGATTAACCGGTTGGCGTAGGTGTTTGTGTAGCTGTTTGTGTCTGGGTCTGTGTTTGTGTTGGTGTTTGTGTAGGAGTTTGTGTTGGTGTTTGTGAAGCCGTTCTAGTTAAAGTAGGCGTTTTTGTTTGCGACTGTGTTTGTGTTTGTGTATTTGTCCTAGTCTGGGTCCTAGTCGGCGTTTGAGTGCGTGTTCTTGTAATTGTCTGTGTCGGTGTCTGAGTTTGAGTTGGTGTCTGCGTAGGTGTAGGAGTTTGAGTTTGGGTAACGGTAGCAAGCGGGGTAGCAGTGTTAGATTTAGTAATAGTTGGTGATTGGGTAAGTGTTCTAGAAGGCGTACGGGTTGGTGAACCTTGCTGTGTTCGAGTCTGAGTTTGTGTCCGAGTTTGAGTTGGTGTCTGTGTTTTAGTGCGTGTTGGTGTTGGTGTGGGTGTTGGTGTCTGAGTGGGTGTTCTAGTTTGTGTGGTTGTTCTTGTAACAGTGCGTGTTTGTGAAGGTGATACGGTTCTAGTTGGTGTTTGTGATCTTGTTTGTGATGGTGTTCTTGTCCAAGTTGGTGTTCTTGTTTGTGTTGCAGTCTGTGTAGTTGTTCTTGTTTGTGTTGGTGTTTGAGTTGGTGTTTTCGTTGTACCAACACTAGCTGTTTGTGTAACAGTTTGTGTTTGAGTAGACGTTCTTGTTTGTGTAGGTGTTCGTGTGTTTGTAATATTTCTTGTACACGTTGGTGTTATAGTCTGGGTCTGGGTTAATGTTGCTGTATATGTTTGTGTAGGGGTAGGTGTAATAGGTACTGAATTGCTTTGAATATAATAAGCAGGTGCATCCGGTTTTGCATTTGGACCGTATTGAATAGCAGGAAAAATTACTAACCCACCCGGTGCAGTGATTACAAATTGAAAGTGACCGGTTGCTGCCGCTGATAGAGCAGAAATGTTAACCTTTATTTGTTGAGTAGCGTCGTTTCTTTCTACTTGCCCTCCAAAATCTATAACATTATACCCACTAAATGCAGGAAATCTTGCTGAAAGAGAACTATTTTGACCAAAATAATCAACACTGCTTAATGGGGTAGAAGAAAGGGTACTAGTACCGCTCCAAAAATTATCAGTATCGGCAGCGCTTAAAAATACCTGATAATATTTTTGTAACCCGTCAGTACCTTCTGCGCTCTTCAACCAAGGGGAAAGAAAAGTAAATGAGGTAGGATCTTCACTATATATAAGTCTACTTTCTCCAGATAAACTGGTTGCATTTGCCATTAATGGTACGCGTTTTTTCATCATTGCACTTGCTGGCTCCTAAAAACTTCTATCTCATCTGGGAACGCTGAAACGGTAATTACATCACTACCAGGTGTTCCAGATAATTCTGCACTAAGTGATGGGTAATTGTCGCTTGTAAGCTTCGTGCCCGTACCTCTCGTCCCGCTGACTGGGAACCAGTTCGTGGTAACTTTATAGATATTATCAATAGCTTTTTCTGATGCAGGAAATATCCACCCCTTAATAGTAAATGAAGTATCTGCTGTAACTCGTGCTTTATCACCAGCTCTTAATTCTAGAGGGTATTGTAAATTAATATTACCATCCCATAAAACCTCACTTCTTATTTCCTGAGGTCCAATTAAATTGACCAAATCTTTTGGAACAGGCCAACTTATAATTATATAAGGGTTTGTATAAGGAATAAAATTGCTAAGAATTTGATCCATATCCATTTGGTAACGTGTTATGATAGAAAAGTTTACAGATATGTTTACTGGTGTTGGCATGTTATACTTTTCATGAGAAAATTGGTCTTGATAATATAATGCGTTTCCAGATCCTGTCTGTCCAACTGCAGGAAGTTTATTGAATACCCTATCATTGTCTCTGGTCATGCTATTAATGCTAATAGCAACAACAGGTAACGTAATTGTTTTTGCTTTGTTTACAATATCATATAAAACGCGTTGCTTTGGTGCGTAAAGATACCTTACAAATATTCTGTCTTTTTGAACTCTATTTTTATTATATCTGCCTATAACTATAGAATCAAAAGCATTCGCAAATTGAATAATTAAATCCTGAATTTCGAAATAATTTGATTTCCAGCGCATTACTATTATTTATTCAGACTAAACGTTCAATAAAGTGTTTGGGTAGCTTTGATTTGTTTTGTGATATTAAAGATCTTGCTTTACCATCAAGAACATACGTAACAGCATAATCTACTTTTGACCTTGTACACCTACCTGATGTCTGTACTAATGCACACAAAGCTTTATTACTATACCATTGCTTATCTAAATCGAACAGTTTTTTAATTCGTTTGTTAGATAAAGGAGGGTATGGTGTCTTTACTATAATCTGAAATCTGCCTTTTTCCCCATTTAAATCAGTACCAAAAGTTAGTGAAGGTGATACTAGTACAGTAGGTTTAGATGTTCTAAAATGTTCACCAAGTATTTTTTCGTTTGTTGCTGTTTGTTCTCTAAACAAAAATCTTTCACCTACTAACTTATTTTTAAGATAATTACATATCTCTAATGAGTGTGTATGTATAATACCCTTTTCGCCTGCATGATTATCACATAAAGCTTGAATATTTCTAGCTAATATTGGTAAATTTTTCTGTAGATTTTGATAATTTAATACAGGTTGCTTTGTAAGATATACAGGAGATTTTTTCGGATCAAATGCAGATGGCGACTCAATGTATTTGTATTTTTTAATGCCTAATGTTTTAGCATAAGCTTCATGATCTGTAATTGTTGCGGACATTAATAAAATATTATCACCGTAATCAAAAATATGCTTGCTTAACCCATCTACTTTCAAAGGGGTAAAGCTAACTCTATCCGCTTTGTTATCAACAACGTATTCACATTTATGCCACATCTGTTCAACAGTAGTTAAATCACCGTGAATCATTTTTAGATATCTTAGTTTGTTTGCTTCTGGGAGAGACAAAACTGTTATCTTGCTTGAATTTTTATTAGTCAGATCGTTTATCTTCTCACTTAAAACAAAAATTAAATTTATAAGCCATCTATATTGAATGTCATATTTTTCAGATCGAAGTTTACTATGATCAATATTATATAAATCTAATCGTTTATAATCTATTTCAGCACTAAACCGTCTTACTAACTCTTCTTCTAATTCAGATGCCTCATCGCAAACTAAAAAGCTTTTACGTTTAACATGATGAGGTAACGCCATAAACATTTTATAGTTTAGAACAGCGAACGGGTTTGATAACGAATTATTTCTATTTGAAAAATAAGAG
>TARA_R110002012_G_scaffold31921_3_pt1 | contig 24207 bp, 21 predicted proteins | sample TARA_R110002012 | Tara Oceans TARA_R110002012 (sample SAMEA4396515) | marine metagenome | biome: Westerlies Biome; feature: [DCM] deep chlorophyll maximum layer (ENVO:01000326); material: water (ENVO:00002006), including particulate matter (ENVO:01000060) such as... | depth 40 m | reverse complement strand
ACTGAGTCTGCTTGTACAGTGCTATTAGTAACAGTAAATTCTGCATTTGTTGCAGCATTAAGTGCAACAGCGGCTAGTTGTATTACACCAGAAGTAGCATTAATAGTTACAGCTGTAGTATGATTACTTGCCTGAGTAACTGTTCCTGATCCTGTATGCACTAATCCATCAGTAGCAGCTGTAATAATAGCATGTCCTCCTAACGATGTATTTAACGCACTGTCTACACTAATTGCTGGAGTTGTTCCTACAGCACTCCCAAGACCAATTTTTAATGTATCATCAGTATCATCAAGTCCTACATAATAGTCTTGCGCATTACCATCAAATACAAGTGAAGTATCTTCTGCTCCCCCATCACCAATTGTTAATGTTGGGGTAGTTCCCCCTATAGTCATATCTGCCCCAAATGTTGAAATACCTGTTGGACCTATTGTTAGCATTAAGGTATTAGCAGTATAAAAAGCAATTGATCCGTCTGTACCTGACCCCCCATCTAATCCTCCATATAGTCTTAAAGTTCCCCCATTACCGCCTCCAGAACCATTACCGGCTTTAATATCTAGATTTCCTCCAGCTTGTCCTGATACAGTTGTGGTAGCTCCTAAAATACTTAATGAAGGACTACTTCCAGTTGTAGTTGACCTCATTCGAATATTTTGAGAGGTAGTACCGTTAGTAGCTCCTAATGTAATACTAGAGTTAACATTTAAATCATCTGCTTGATACGATGTAGGAGTTGACGATCCAATAAATACTTTTCCTGTAGAATCTAATAAAATTCCTTCATCTGCCCCATCCCCAGTTATAAATCCTGTACCCATTTGCAATTTATTATTGCTCATGTTTAAAGTAGAACCAATAGTCCCAATTGAAGAAGCAATACTAATGCCTCCATCTGAATTTGTAACAGTAACATTTGTTCCCCCAGTAAGAGTAGTTACAGCCGGACCTGATGTTCCCCCAACAAGAATTTGTCCGTTAGTAGACATAGCTACAGAAGCAACAGTATCTGTTCCTGAATCTTGAGTAATTAAAACGGCTTTATCTGTAAGAGATGCAACACCTGTTCCCCCGTTAGCTACAGGTAAAGTATTTGTTACATTGTTGCTAAGATTAACTGAAGTTAAAAATCCAGTAGATGTATTTGAAAAATTGCTTAATTCGTAACTAGATGCATCCCAACCTAAAACTATATTTCCCTTTAATACATCTCCAGTATCTGTTTCTTCTTTAATAGAAAGAGGAGAAGAAGCAGTACTTAATCTAAATCCTTTAAATATTAAAGTGTTATTTTCAGATCCTGTAACAGAACTTGCATATCCACCTCCTACAAACATAGTTGCAGGATTAACGCCTAAAGCTGATCCTAAAGCAGATGAACTTACTGCTTTTCCATTTTGTAGTTTAGGGAATATATCTGTAAGAGCAAACTGAGAGTTTGACCCTGTTTTTTTATTAACTACTAAAAGGACATCATTTGTAGTTGCGTTTCCTTTAGATTTAACTGATAAATCTTTTACTCTTATTGCCATAATTTAGAATATAATTTCGTTTCCTTCCTCATCTATAAGTCCGGTATTTATTGAACCAACCCCCTTAGTTGGAAGAGGAGGGGGTATTACCTCTGGTTGTACAACTTCACAACTATTACAAAATTTAATCATAAATTCATAAAAAGTTTGAAAATAATTTTCAGGATTAGCTCCTGCTTGAGCTTTAATGTTTTCACATTCTATCCATAATTTACTTTTCTGAGTTGTTCTATTATTTGGTAATTCCATTCCTGGATACCAAGCTTCTCCAGCAAAAAAGTATTTAAATTTTAATCCTCCTTTACTAATATAAAAATATTTAACTAACTCTCCTTTTTTATAACTGCTAGTTCCAGCAAAATGTTTTTTACCTGAGCTTTTCCAAAGCTTTAGGCAATTTCTAGGTTTCATAGTAGTTTTATTTAGATTAGCCCTTTCGTAATTATTACAATCAAAAAGACAATCTAAAGATCCTTTATTAAATAAATATGTAATAAGAGAAAGTTTAATTAAATCCGTTTTATCATGTTCTACACCAGATCTTAAACGAAACATCATTTTTCGAGTTTCTTCTGAAGTGCATGACATAAAGTCAAGCTGTTGACCCAACCATGCTAATCCTGAAGCTATTGTAGGTGTACTTCCAGGTAATATTGGGTCACAAATAAAGTCTACTGTAGGAACTTCTGGTTCTGGATCCCCATCAGGATCAACTACAGGGCCGCCACAATTACCCAAAATAACACAATCTTCTTCATTAGGTCCACATCCCAGAGGTAAATTTCCATCTTCATCTGGGCAACATACACAATACGTATCTTCATCACACGCAGGATTATTTGGATCTGGGCACTCATCTATTATTTCGTCATCGCAGTCTTCTCCTTGACACCCATCTTCATCACAACTTTCATATTCACATACACTAACATCACCCCAAATGCAAGATGGATCATAATTACATGCTGATGGATCAGTACAACAAAATACTTCATCATCGTGACAATCCCTAAATCCAGCTCCAAATCCTCTTAATCCATCAGTACTAACTAATGCTGATTCATCACACTCTTGACATTCATCTAATGTTGGATAACAGTCGCAAATCTCAAAATCACCATCTGCACAATATATACATGAGCCATTATCAAACGTAGCATCTGGATTATAATTTTCAGCTTCAGGGTCTGTGCAATCACCAACAGCATTTGGACAATCTTCCGGGTTTACAAATTCATTACAAGGCGTTGGGCAATCTTCTTGAACAGTATTTATAGTTAAATATAACTGATCATTTGCAGTTGTTGCAATATAATTTAAGCATTCATCTAAAGAATTGTATTCATCTAGAACAGAATCCGGAATAAAAGGAACTACGAGTATCATATACGTTCCTGCAGGTAATCCAAATCCTGGAGCAAAACTTGTTGCCATAGGAGATACTGTAAATGTAGTAGAAGTAGAAGTAGTAGCTCCTGTAATGTTTTGAGAAGTTGGGAGCCATCCCCCAATATGAGGATCATTAATTACTATAAGCTCTTCCCCAGTTTGAATAGCGCTAGTATTATTTTCATATACCTGTAATAATGACTCTATTGCTGCACCCGGGGCACCAACAATTTTAACATACCCAACATTAAAGTTTCCTGCAGATATTGATGGACCGGAATCCTGAATAGTTAGTGTAAACGATCCTGAATTTTGTGGGGTAAGGATTGTGACAGAGTCACCGTCACCATCTTCTACAGTTTCGCAAGTATCTGTAGTATTAGTAACAGAAAAACTATTAACGATTAAATCCGATGCTAATTCAATATCAAAAATTTCTTCGCACGATATGTATTCACAAGTTCCATCGTCAATTACAGCAGTCTGATCAAAATTAATAGCTGTTGGATCTGTGCACCCAAACTCAAGAGGATCACAAGGATCTGCAGGAGAAAGATCTATTGTTAAATAATAACTGCCACAAGGTGCATCTACAACGTAATCAGTTAGGTCGCTAGTTATTACTAACTCTACTGTATATATACCCCCATCTAAATCGTTAAAACTTATTACAGCAGAATCTATTAAAGTTCCTTCCCCATTTAATGTTATATCTGGATTGTACTCACCATCAATATGAGACGGAACAGTTTGTACTAAAGTTCCATCAGTATTAGTTCCTTCATAAAGATTAACAATAAAATTAATTTCTGTTCCATCCGACATAAATAACGTATATGGAGCTCCTTGATCTATTTCTGTACCATCAAAAAATCCATCTATAAGAACATCTAAAGAAGCAACTACTTCTGCTGTCCCAATACCTGTTTGAATACAATCAGACACAGGATTAGATAAACACCACTCTAAAAACATATCGCAATTAGTAGTTATTTCTGGGTCATAAGTGCAAAGACCTAATTGCTCTCCCCCATTTCCATTGTCTAAATACCCAGTACAAAAAGTTTCAGGAGTATTTACTGCAGGAAATAAATAATCAGGATTCCATGGAGCATCTGTTCCTGGATTTAGATTATTTGCTACTGGATCTGTACAAGCACAATACTCAATCCAAAAATTTATAGGAAAGTAATAAGTCTTATCTGTACCAGGACATACCCCAGTAGGATTGAATTTTATAAGACCAACATAATGACTACCTGCTTTTAAACCAAAATCTGCAACTGCCTCAATACCAATAGAGTTAATAGGATTTAATATTGATAATCCTTGATCGGTATACATTCCCAACCCAGTATGAGTTTTAAAAGTTAAAGTTCCTTCAATTTGATTTATTAATGGAGCCAGTGAAGTTACTATAGTAGCACTATTTAATCCTAATACCGTCAATCCTGCATCAGGGTCAGCAGCATCAGGATCATCTATATATACATTGCCAACACCTTCATATATCCATCCGTTACTGCCTTCAATTGCTGTAGAAGGAATTCCTCCTCCCCCCCAAACTGAATCGTCAAAATTATATATTTCGAAAGTCCAAAACGCTGGTACATCAGTAATTCCACCAGGGAAGGATATTAACTCTTGCAACAACTCGGCAGAACCCACCATTTCACCTGTTCCACCGGGTCCATACGTGCCGCCAAAAAGATCATTTGTGTTTATACCAAATCCAAATATAGTACTAGCAGAATTTGGATTACCCCCATTATTAGTTAGAGCATTAGCAGTTGGGTTGTATCCATTAACCACATTTCCTTGTGCCCAATTAGTTTCTTGAGCTCCCCCAGTTACAAATTCATTTCCTAATAATAGTGGCTGATCTGCATACGCTAAACCTGCTCTTGATCTGAAAGATATAGCATTTATCCACAAACCAGCTCCTATAGATGGGAGCCAATCAAAAATATTATCGTTATTATTAACTACATCAGTGCAATACCAACAATCGCCATTATCAACATTAGCTAAGGAATTATAATTAATTGCTGTAGCATCCATACATCCAAGTATATCTTCTTGATTACCCCCATTATCAACTTCAACTTCTTCTTGAGCCGCTATAACAACAAATTTTCGTTTTTGTACTTGAGGAGCATCACCATCTACATCTGCAATATCATTATCACATTTATTTGTAATAACACTATATGTGCAACTTTCAGTTTCCCAATTTCCTGTAAATGAAAGATCCGCATGAGCTTTTCTTATATCGCTATTATCTCCTTGATCTTGAGAAAATCCTAAAATTTGACGTAAAGGATGTGTATTATAATTATCAGTCCCACTTCCCCCAGTTAAAGTAAAGAAAGACCTTGCTTGTTCAGGCGCATCATGAATAAAAAATGTACCTTCATTATCCTCAGTAAAATAATGTCTTCCGGGAATATATTCAAATGTAAAAACATTATCTGTTACAACTACTCCAGAATATTCTTCTCTATAAAATTCATCAATTTGAAGATAATCTGTACCTGTAATACCTAAACTAGCTAATGTATGTGTAAATGAAGCGTTAGCAGAAGTTTTCCATTTAATGTTAGCACTATTACCGTCAACAGTATTTGCAGTATTTACTGTATCACTTGTATTTTGAACTCCTAAATACCATTTATTGTAATATACAGAAGGAACAAAATTATTTGATTGTATAGCAGGGTCGTCATAGAAATCAATTTGCCTAGGCATTACAAAAATAGACTCTAATTCTGTCTCTGATACACTTTGCCCTATCGTGTCAATAGATCCGTCTATTAACGGACTCATAGAAAAATTACCTCTATTATAATTAGATGGTGAATTAGAATTTGTATTTATAGCATTTCTATTTCCTGAAGCAAAATTAGTATTAGGATCTATAACTACACTAGAGTTTGCATCAACATAGCCAGTATTAGAAGCAACAATTCCTCCCCCATTCGGGTTACCGTAAAATGGGAAATAAAGTACATCATTTGTATTTGGTATTTCATATAAATCTTGGTTTGTATTAGTAGTACTAGCACTTATATATTTTAAACCAAATCCTTCTGTTCCACTAGCAACAACACTTGGTGCATTGGGGAAAAAAGTAAGATCTGCATTTTGCATTTCCTTATCTGCAGGTCTGTCTGCATACAAAAAGACTGTATATAAATTTAAATTTAAAGCTGGGCCTTCAAATCCTACTACATCCCCAGTAGGGTAATTTGCAGAAGTAATTTCAAATCCGTTTCCTCTACTAGCATTTAATACAGTTTGTAAACCATTACTCCTAGCATAAGAAGTACTAAAAGTTCTAAGTTTACTTTCTCTACCTGCGTTTAAATTATCTAGATTTGATATAATATCAAAAGGACTTACTTCCGCATGAAAAGGCGTACAAGTTTGAAACAAAGCTGCAGCTACATATTCTTGCCAACTTAAAAAACTAGTATTAATAGCTGATAAAGGAGAACTAGTAGGAGTATTAGGATTTGATGTAAGGTTTAACCAATTTACGCCTGTAATATTTGATAAAGGAAGTTGACTTACTGTAGTACCTTGAGAAGTAGCTGTAGTTGAAATAGCATCAGCAATAGCATAAGATACACCATAATTTGGATTTAATAAAGGAGCTCCATCAAAAGGACCTATATTGTGATTGTCTGCTCCTTGAACTGTTACCCCACTAAGTTCAAAAAAGTTAATGTAATATTGATGAGCAGGAGGAGTAACGCTAGATCCTTGGTAATCTATTGGCTCTGGCCAAAATATATTGCGTTTTTTTAAAGTACCTGAGTAAAAAAATGGTTTTCTAATATTAACATTTATATCAGTTGTAGAAAGTCCTGCACCAAATGATTGATCAGAAATAGTATCTAATCCAGCACTACGAGAAGAAGTTTCTCCAAGAATTTGATAATAAGGGTGATCCTGTGTAGGCCCAGTATACATAAATGACCCGTATTCTCTTCCCCATCCCTCATTATGACTATCAGATACAGAATGATAGTCTCTAAGGTTAAATGTATCTCCAGATCCCTGAAAAGACATTGGTATTGTACCTGAAGAAGGATTTGTTTGATAAAAATTAGTATCTCCTAAATTTCTTATAACATCTTGCCTTCTCCAAAATTTAAAAACATCAACTTGACCATTATTTTTGTCTTGAGTTAATATACTAGCATAGTAAGGAAAAATTTCTGTTCCTGAAAAAGTTGGGTTATCTCCAAAAGCCCCAAGTTTAAGATTATTTAAAGATCTTGAAGTATTCCAAGTTATAGAATTTGGGTTAGTCCCAATAAGTTGAACCTCATCCCCAAAATTATTTGCGCTTGATGATCCATATAAAAATTTTTCTACATTAATTTTTCTATCAAACGAAGTATCAAAAGGAAGATTTACTGTAAAAAATACAGATTTCTTTTGTAAAGAAGAATCTTGAGATCCTGAAGCTAAAAGACCATTAGCTTCAAAAACAACTACGTCTCCTTGAGTAAGCACATTCCCAAAAGCATCTTCATCAATAAGAACTCGAATCATAGTATGAGCATTTTGTAAATACTTATACTCTATTCTTTTAATAAACTTAGATAAATTTGCACCAGAAATTCTTTGACCTCTTGTTCCAGAACTTTTTACAATTTGTAAAGCTCGAGGCTGAACTCCAACTAATTCTAGTGACGGTGGTATAAATGAACTAGCAACTGGGAGGTTAGCATTAGTGGTAAATGTCCCTAAGTTATCTTCTGGGTTATCTAAAATTGAAGGAAATATATCCCACGCAGAAGCACCAAAAGCACTAACAATGTGAGGAGTAGGAAGTTGTTTCCCATCTAATTTAGCTGCATACGCTACAAATCTAGCCATTTAAAATATTTTAGCACCCGCAGGCACAGTTATCTACACACATACTTTTAGCTTTATTGTATTTATCAACAGCTGATTGACCCAATCCTAGGGTTGCATCATATACAGCTGCTTGAAGTAATAAATAAATAGTTTCAGCCAGTTTTAAATCTTCCTTACATTTATCACATTTACATGTGCAATTAATTGCATCATTAACCAATTTAGCAATACAACAATCTATTTCTGAAGTCCCAACTGCATACTCAACCATTGCAGCTTCTCCTGCAGGGTTTATTGTAGTTTTTACAACACCTCTAGCATCTACACTAACTGTTTTAGTTATTAACCCAGTTTTATTTTTAGAAGAAAAAGCTGAAGTTGCTCCAGTTGTTAGGTTATCTATAATAATCCTATGATTCTTATTTGGGGTCAATTTCGTGACCTTAACCTTAAGTTTTTTATCTGAAAATACTGCTTTTATTGCCATAGTTGAAAGTATTAAAGGGGGTACCCAATTGTACCCCCCTAATATTAATTAAATTCTTTACGAGTTGATAAAGAATTTAGCTGCTGTGTCTGCTGTAAATTTAAATACAGTATCCCAAGCAGTAGAACCTGCTGCAGTATCTTTCCAGTAAAATACTATTTCATTTAAACCAGCATTTCCACCATGAAGAACATTGCTAGAAAGACTATTTCTGTAAACAATTCTAACTTGGTCGTATGCAGTAGCAGAATCTACGTAAGATGTGTAATCATCTGGGAAGTACATTCTGTTAAAATTACCTTGAGAATAACGAGCCTGCTTTTCTTCAGATAATACCTGATGGTAGTTACCTGAACCAATAGTAGGTCCTGTATCTGTACATAAAGTAGCAGTTAGGTTAGTATCTACCGTACCTAAGAAATCACCACTTACCATTCTTAAATTCTTAACTGTAATAGTAGAACCATAAGATAATGCAGTAATAGTTAAATCATCAGTACCATCAACATAAGCTGCAGAAACCAACTTTTTTAATTGGCCGTGTGAATTAATTGCTGCTGCAATTGCTGCTCCTTCAGTATCAAGAGTGGCACTACCACATGTGTATGAAAATGGGATAACCTTACTAGGGTATAATCCTAAACCATTAGATGGAGCTGCTCCATTAATTTGAGCATCGTATACAGATACATCACCATCAGAAATAATGAATTTAACTGTAAACTCTTCCCCAACTGCAGGAGTTAAACCATCCAATGTCCATACAGATTTTGCTAAAACTGCTGTTGTTGCTGGAATGTATTCAATTGTATGCACTTGAGATGCGTTTATAATAGGAGATGCAATTGGGTTAGAACCTGCAGGCATTCCTTGTACTAGTTGAAATTCGGGCTTTAAAAGAACTCCTTGACCTAGAGTAGAAGCGCCTACTGTAGTATCATCTGCGTCACTTGTGTCAGTATCTATTGTATTAACAATAAGTGCAGAAGCAAAAAAGTCACCTTCTCCACTATCTTCTTGATTTCCCCAAATACCTACTTCTCCAGATGCTAGAGTTGAGAATCGTTGATTCGATCCTGCTGCTTGCGGAGTTACATGACTTGTACCCGCTACAAAAACTTGTTTCATGATTGTTTATTTTTTCATGATTAAAAAAAATTTATTCACTTTCCAGAACTTCTCCAGATTGTGATTGATATCTTGGTGATTCAATAACCTCCAAAATGCTTTTAATGGCCATCTCTACAATTTCATTGTGAGTATGTTCTGCCATTTCGCAGCCTCTGCCTCGAGCTAAACTCATTTCAAGAGGTCTACGTAAATACTTTATTACTATATCTGTCGGTAATAGTCGATCGGTTGAATACAAATCTACAAAATTTTCTTGCATTGTATACAAAACATTTGATTCTTTTATTGTATTAAAAGGATCATCTAAAATTTTATATAAATCGTCATGCTGTACAGATTTACAAAGAGTTCTTTTAACATCAATTTCTCTTCCCGGATCCACTCTTCTATATATAGTTGGAAATATAGATGGGGGAGACATTACGTTTACTCGAACTGATTCTTCTGTCGATAAATCTTTATATGATAAAATAGCATATGCTCCTGTATGTGACCCATTGTTAAAATCCCCAAAACTAAATATTTCACTATCTCTTATAAGAAATAATTCATTTGCGTCTGCTGGGGGCGAATCTGCTGCTTCCGTAGTATCAATTAAATCTGTGTAAGAATCATTTGGTGATATACTTGGGGAAAATCCTTCACTTCCTGCATATCTAGTAGGGTTTCTTAAATCATCAATAGTTGCCCCACTAGGGGTTTCAAAAATTTGTACAGGTGTCCCATCCGCTTCATTAGCTACAGAAATTGCTACTAAAACATGATTTCTTGTTGGGGGATAAATAGGTATTCTTAAATAATGTTTATTTTCCGTATCTTGTTTAATTGTTAACGGACCATTACACTTATAAAAAACCATAGATCTAACATTAATTAAATGCATATAATCTAAAGGTAATTTATACCTTTCTGCAAAAATTTGACCAGAAACATTAGAAGTATAAATTGGTCCCATAAAACTTCCAGAAGAACGTCCTGGAGATCTTTTAGTAACGTAATCTTCTACTAAGTGTCTTAAGTCATCTGTTCGTTTTTGAGATTGCTCAAATCCACGTTGATGTTTATTAGATTTTGCACTATAACGTTGTTTAATAAATCTACGCTGAGCGAGATTGAGTTCATGATCAATCTCCTCAGGTAGAAGGTTGTCAACTTGGAAAGATCCAGATTTCTGGACCCCCAAGTTAACTGATATGTGCATTTCGTCTATAGTCACGTTATTGCTTTAAGTTCAGCTCTGATAGAGTTTACCGCTCCAGAGTTCTTTTTATTTTTAAAGTAAATTATAGTATCTGTGATATTTTCCCCAATAGTTTCTTCACCATAAATATGTTGATTCCCTATTTTACGAATAATATTAGCTGTTACTAATTTTTCTATTTCTGCTCTTAAATCTAAATTCTTATCAGTTACTACTTTTAAGAATTTTTTAGGCTTCTTACTTTTTGCTTCGTACAAAGAGTTTTCAACCTCAATTTCTGAAAGCTTATCCGGATTTGTCTGAGTAAGAACTCTCAATACTCTACGCATTTTTTCGAGATTTCCAGTCATTTTAATAAATTCTTTATCTGCTTCCCTGCGTACTTTTATCTCAACATTTTTCTTGAGTAACGCTTTTTGTGGATCATAGATATAAAATTTCTTACTTGCATCCATTTGCTCTTTAGAGTCTGCTACATGTCTGTGCTTTGATGCCCATTTGTAAGTAACATAGTCTAAAGCCTCTTCAGGTTCCCCAGATTCTGTTACCGTAATGTTTAATTCCTTTCCTTCAAAAGGAATTTTTACACTCATGTCTGCCCAAAACTTTTTTTCAAGTGCTGGAAAGTCCGCATGATCAGCAGGTACTCCAATAATATTTGGGAGAAGTTTTTTAGCCTCTTCTCCGTCTAGGCCTTTAAGGGGTTGGCGTCCGACGTACATGGACCCAAGTGTTACCCTTGCTGCAGCTCGTATCTCTTTTGGGAGATAACCCTGCACTTCTTTACGTCTAATATATATTTTTCTCATAGTTCTTTTAAGTTTTGAAAGAATAACTAAGCTGTTCTTTTATTAAGAAGAATAACTTATAAAAAATTGCAAGTAGGGGGGACCCTCTTTAGGTTCCCCCCCTTTGCAAACCAAACACAAATTACGATGCAGTACAAGTCAAATCAAGCGAAGTATCGAATCTGCGAAGCAGGATACCAGCTGTTTTTAACATATGCACAGAAGCACCGTCTATATCACTTGCGCGAGTGTCAGACTCAGAGAACCCTTTTGGAACTACTGAACCAGCAACAGCCCAACGCAACATTTCACGACCTTTCTTATTAATCATCTGAAGATTATTTTCTCCATCATAATTAGACTGATCAACAAATACCATACGGTATGACTCAAGTGGAAGACCTGTTAATGGGTGCTTCTTAGAAGCTTGAGCAACAGGACCATGATCAAATAATGGTGACTTAACTACATTTACTGTATGACCATCAATGTGCTCGTACGAAGTAAAGTAACCAGTAATTCCAAGATTACGACCACTACCAGTAATAAACTTCTCACTCGTATTTGTTGAACGAGCAAAAACACCGCCATTAGTCGATCCTCCGTAGTATGCTTTCATAGCTTTATCAAACTCACGAGCCCCACCTACACCTGTGTATAGAGTTACTTGCTTATCTGTAGCATCTGTCATACCGTAGAAAAGATCACCAATAACGTTATTAATCTTATCCTCTGTAAGAGTAGAGTAAGTATCCTTATTAATGATCTGCTCTAGAAGACCAGGACCAGAAACAACTGGCTGACCATTTTCGTCCACCATTTGAGTACGACCATTGTCATCATGAGTTTTTTGTCCGTACCAGTAGTACATCTCACACTCTTCCTTAAACTTAAGCATGTGACGGTACTCTTCGTAATCCATCCAAAGCTTAGTTTTTCCACCATTCTTAGTAGGTAAGTTAAATTCAGCTACATATTCTTTAGCGTTACCAGAAAACTGATAAGACTTACGAATTGTACCAATTTTAGAACGAACTAGTCCTGGAGCTGTCCAGTTGGAAGCGTTTCCACGAGAGAAGTCTACCCCAACATTAGCATACAACATTCCCCACATTGCCCCAGCAGCAAGATCTTCACCTGCAGAATTTGATATTCCAGCAGATCCTGGCTCAATAAGTTGTAAAGTGTACTCAAACCCTCCTGCTGCAGGAACTGGTTCTGCCATAATACGAGCTAAAGCCCCACTTTGTGAAACCAAAGTGTATGGAAAAATAAACCACTTGTCTGGGAACGTTACCCTAAAAGGAGTTCCGTCAGCACCTATAGTAGTCTGAGATGCTGGTAAACCTGTAGCAACTACTGGACGAACATTAATGTCGTGTGTTTTTACACGATATTCGTATTCGAAACGGTTAATTGATTTTGTATTACCAACTCCTTCTGTTAAGAAAGATAATGGAAATTTCTTCTCTTCACGACCTGCAAGGTGCGTGATAATTGGAGAAAGCTCTTCGGGCTTCTCCTGTAATGCATTGACTAACGAATTTGTGTCAGTCATCTGCGCGTCATTATAGTACGTTTTTAGTACTTGCGTTAATGCCATGATTGTATATTATTTAAAGTTAAATGCTTATCTTAAAAAAGCGCGTTTATGTCCAGTTCTTCTGGATCAAATCTTTTTGATTGCCTCTGTGCCTTTCTAGCGCTTTTCACTCTCGACTCATTGTCTTGAATGCGAGAGCGTAAACTCTCTACACTTTTAGTTCTAGCTTTTGTGTCAATAAGGTCCCCAAGGTCAAAACCTGTGTACATTAAATAATCTATAGCTAATTTAATGTCCATATCGGCATCAGCGTAATCTAAATCTCGTCTTGTATTTCCGGTATCATCTGCTGGTTGAGATATATAGTCGAAAAAATCTTGTTTATCTGAATCTGGTATCCTAATTCCTGCGAATTGATTTCCTGACTCAATAGTGTCTGCTACATCGTCCCAAAATTCCTCTTGCTCTTGCATTTGAGCTTGGTGAGATTCTTGCTGCTCTTCGTAAAGTTGCTGTTTAGTGTTAGACTGAAGTTGCACTAATTCTTGTTGAGCAATAAGTGCTTTATTATAGAGTTTTCCCCCATCTTGATAATCATTTAACATTTCGTTAATAAACTCATCTGGATGGCCTTTACTTTGGAAGTATTCTCCTAGCATTGCACGTTGTAACGTAGTATCGGATTCCCCCATCTGAATATTTGAATAATCATTCTGGGGATTATGTGTTTCAAAGAACTTATTTGAGTCTCCCCCGTTAAGAACATATTCTAAATGATCTTTAACGTCAGGATACTGTTCTAACAGATTCTCCATTTGAGTTTCTGCTAATTCAGTAGACATGTCACGAACAAAAGAAGTTAATCCATCTACTGTGTCATCATACTCATCTTCTAGTTCTATACCGAAGTTGTCAGCAATCTGATCTGAGATAAGAAAATCTTCTTCTAAAGAATCTTCTTCGTACTCATCTTCAACAGTTTGAGGTTCTTTTCGTTCTTCAACATATTCGTCAATATAATCTTCGTGGTCTTCATCACCACGCTCTCTTACATCGTCGTCTAACTCATTGTCTAAAGCTTCAGCTTTCTGAGGCTCATCTTGGACTGTTTCAAGTCCGTCCGCTCCCTCTCCAATAACATCATCAAAGGAGATTGAGCTAAAATCTAGCTTGTCGTTTGGTTGCTCCATTTTACAAATTTATTATTTATTTTCTATTTAAAAGTATAAAAAATATTTCTATACTGTTCATTATTATATACCACTTGTCTAATAACCTTCAGAAGGTGTTTCTATTATATCTCCTCTGTAAGGTCCTGTTGGGATACTCTTAACCCCAGGAGGAATGCTTTTATGAGATTCTATAATATGTCCCTGTTCATCTACTTTAGTAATATCAATAGGAGCTCTCATACCCTCAGTATTAAAAGGGGTATGTGCAGGCACATCTTTAAAAACCATAGATTTACTTGTATCCCCAGCTTGATGATAAGGTCTTAACCCATCCCTTTGTTCCTGAGGAGTTACAGCTTGTATAGGATTTTGAGATTGAGCATTTTGTTGCTCAGACGCATATTCTGCAATAATATCTCTACCCTGGTTATATGCAGAATACACATCAAGAATAGATCCCGGCATCCCAGAAGATTTAAATCTATCTAATAACTGTCTTCTGTCTTGATTTGTCATTTACCGTTTGGTTCTAGATCTCCTTCTTTGTCAAGTGCTTGCTGTTTAAGATTAAGCTCTCTTTCTTTAATTTCAAAATCTTTCTGCATTTTTTGCAAATCTACTTCTAGTTTATCAGAAACATCTCTTGATTCCGCAGATATAAGAGCTTTTTCTATTTCTAATTGGCGATCTTTTTCTTTATCTAAGGCATTTTGCTGTAATTGTTTTTCTGCTAACTGAGCTTGCTGTGCTGCCTGTTCTTGCTGTGCTTTTTGCTGTTGCGCTTCAAGTTCTTTTTGAGCATTTTCAGCTCTTTTAATTTTATCTTTAATACCTGTATAATTTTCGGTATCAAATAAATCAAGCACTGCAGACGCGGGAGTCCCGTTTTGAATCATAGATTGAGCTAAAGATTTAGCCTGATCAAGTTTATCCTGGTCTCTTCCTGCATCAGATACAAATACCCCGTACTCACTTTCCATATGCTGAACTGCATCTATATCTATTATTTCTGAAGTTAAATCCGGCATTACATACATAGCTTTTTTACCTGATAACCATGCTTCTTTAGAATAATCAATCATTCCCTGCAACTCGCGTTGCTCAAATCTAGAATATTTTCTAAATATATCTTCAGTAATATGAGAAGATTGAACAATAGCTTGTTGAGAAGTCGCCTTACCTTCATATGTCCCAATTCCGCCTTGACGCTGTCTATTTACCCCAGAAATTTTTTCCCACTCCTGAATTATAGATTCTAAAAGACCTAGATACTGATCAATAGTTTTAATTGACATGTCTAACACCGATTGATGCTGCGGAGAAAGTTGTATGCCCTCTTTGTTGTAATCCACCCACGCAATACCTGTTCCCTCAACAAAATACATGAATTTATCCATATCCCACTTTTTAGGGATCATGTTAATATCAAATTGAGCTATAATATCTTTACTTCTAGCAATAGCTAGCTCCATTCGATATTTAAAAATATTATAATTTAATTGAAATGGGATGCCAAGAGATACGAGGGAAATGTTGTCTGCATTTATATCTGAGTACTTTCTTCCGTTCACTGGAAGCTTGCACGTCGAAGGATTGTCCAGAGATGTACGTTGGTTAGTGATAGGATTTATATTCACAAAGAATCTCCCATCAATTTTAGTCCCTTCCCAAACTTCATTAATCCACTCGTATCGAATCTTGGCATTTTGCTCTTTTAAATCTGGAGTTAATTTAAATTGCTCATTAACTTCAAATTGTTCTAACATGCCTGTCTTTTGATCTGTATATTCTACAAAACCAATTCTTTTACGGCTTTTCCAATATACAGTTACTACTTCAATAAGTCTATTTCTGTATAAATTATCGTCTGCCCCAGAAGCTTCACTCCTAAATAAAAGATATGATTCTGCAGATTGGTTAGTTGGGTTTTCAAGTTCTAATACTTGCTCTGAAGTTAAGAACATTCCCAAGTTGTCTATAATTGTAGACGCGTGCGCAAACTTCCTAATAATAGCCCAATCCCCATCTTCTACAAATTCTAAATCTGGATCTTTATCATAGTCTATATCTAAAGGATTAAGAATTTCGTAAAACGGTTCATTTCGTCTAACCCCCTTATGAGAGTAAACTTCCCCAACAATTAAATAATGAAAAAATCCTTTTTGGAATTTGTCATACATTTCTTGGTGATGCATAATATAATTTAAAGCTTTTTGACCTAGAATAGCTCTATGATCTACATAGGTTCTTTCAAATTGCTCTAAAATTTGTTTTGGGAGCTGAATCTCTTCTTCAGCCTGAGGCATCTGCGTATCTGTCTGCTTTGCAATCTCAGATAAATACATTTTTTGTATTTGACCAAATAAAGCTTTATTTTTTGCTTCTTCTTTTTGAGACACTGTGTCAGAATTAGCCACAGTTACTGTATAATTAAGAGGTCGTTTTGATTTTTCCCCTAATAACAAATCTATAATAGGTTTGATAATAGGATAATTTCTAAGCTTAGATGGGAAATTTGCTCTAGATTTCCCATATGGTTTTAGGACATAATTATAGTCTCCTTCATCAATATTACCATTGTAATATTCATACATAGACTTTAATCGGCCCCGCCTTTCAGTTAGCCCAAATTTAGAAAGATTAATAAATGCATCTACGCATTCTTCTCTCCACTTCTTTGTCTTTTTCTTTAATGTTACCCGTTGTTTGGGTATTTGGTGAACTCCGTACATCGTTGTAAAATTACTTATAAATAGTATCAAACCACTCATCTGCTGAGCGGTCTTTTAAAATTTCTACCACCTCTCTATTATATAACTCTCGCGTATGATACATACCAACCATAAATGCCATAACTCTATCAAAATTACCTTTATGATTAAATTTAATTAATTCTTGTAAAAGAGCTAAATCATATATTTTATGCATGTTTAGAGTAACGTTGCCGTCTTCATCTGTACTGCGAGGAGTGATTAACCAATCTCTTATATATAGTTCTCCCTGTCTTTTTCTCTGCTCTGTCATATGCATCCCATATTGACGTCTTACGTTTCTGGATCTGAGTTCTCTCTTATCCAACATTTCAAACTCTTCTTGTAGCTTATATAGTTTTCTATATCTCTTTGCGTAAGCAATGAGCTCACCACGGTCGTTCTCGAACCCAATTTTGGCATTGTAGAGTTCAGCCAGCATAAATAAATTCCTGTTGTATTCATCTTGTGTTTTAGGTCTCCCAACATAACTTGCTACAATTATATCATCCGGTTTAGATAGATTATTAGGTCTTTTAATTACATATGCTGCTCCTAAAGATTCGTTAGTAGCAGACTTTTCTTGAGCGTAAGGATCATGGCACACAAAGTACAAATTATGTGGCACTTCTTTTTGAGGAGTTATAAAAGGTGCATGGTATATTACTATACCACCTTCTGTCTTATCTCCTTTTCTGTGTGGAAATTTATACACTGGGGTTACGTCTGGGGAAGGTCTAAATGATACCTTACTATCTTTATCATAATATAGTATTCCTGCAGTTCCTTCAGATTGAAGATTATTAACTTTAACATGATTGTAATGTTCTTTTAAAGAATTTACATCAAAAAGATTTGCTGTAACCTGCAGTGTAGCTTCTTGCGGGGAAAATGGATGCTCGGCTACATACTGGTCAAGAGCTTTAGGATCATTAGCTCCTTTCTTTTTTTCTCGTTGTTTTTCTTCATGCTCTTTAGCTAGTAATCTAGAAGAATTCCCGTCTAGATCAATAAACCCATCTAAATTTTCTTCAATTGGGACAAAATACCCACAAGTAGTCCCCATAGCCCCAGCATCCCATGTGTTTTCAAATTCTAAACAATCATAGGATGCAGGATTATAAAATAATTCCTCCATACCATCAAAATCAGAACCTTCTGTACCACCTGTCCCAAATGCAACCATTGTACCAAGAGTTTTACTTCCTTGCCGCATAGTAGGCATTGCAACTTCCCAAGCTTTTAAAAGTCCCCCAAATGAACCTGCTTCCTCAAAGAAAATAAGTTCCCCAGCTTTACCCCTTACTTTATCTGGGGCATCTTTAAGCGAAACTCCCATTATTTGAGATTTCATCCCGAGCTCTACGTCAGCTCCGTTGACATTCTTTTTGTACCCTGACATTTTATGCATTTCACGATCTCTTAATCGAGGTTGTGTCCATGCAGTATTATCATCAATAAATGATAGAAAATCCCAAGCTTTAGAAAGTAACCCATCCCCAATCAAAAACTCTTTACTTGCTGCAAATACATAGTTTTTACTATTTCGCACATGAAAATAATTACGAGCTAGCATAGCAGCTGCTTTATAAGAAAAACCTTTTCTTCTAGCTTTAAGTACAGTAATATGTTTGTTTTCTCTTCTAGCTTGATCTACAGCATGGTAATATTTATGATCCCCATCATAAAATGCAGGAAAAGTTCTATCTCTTTTAGCCTGGACCGTTCCGTCGGGGAGCACTTCGTCAACTACTCTATCAATAGGGCAGTAGTTTAAATAAAAATAATGATACCCAGTTATATCTAAATACCCATACATGCATCGCTGACTTTCTTCATCCCAAAATTCGTAGTACTCTTTAGTATCTGGGTGGGCATCAGTATAGAATCCTCTTTCTATATAAGAAGATGCTGCAGGAGAATATTTTATGGTATTTTTAAATTTCAAACTTTGATTTTATATGCTGTATTACTTCTTCAGGGTAAGAAGTAATTAGCTCTTTTGTAAGTGTTAAAGAAATAAATTCTTTATTTTTTTCAGCAAGATGATTAGCAACTAAATTATTGTATTTTTTAGATTGGTCATCTACAAAAATAATTTTTATTTTTTGATCATATAACTGTGCTAAAAATCTTACACCGATGTCTTTACTTATAGGACCAGTAAAAATTCCCCCAACTCTTACAAGAGCACAGTTACATTCTTTATCTGTAAATAACTGAAGAGGAGCTTTAGGTATTTTGCAAACTTTAAAGCCTGCTTTAGCACAAAGAGTAGCAACAGTTCTGCAGAGTCTTCGATTTGACCCACTAATAAGCACATTCATTGAGAATATTTATTAGTTACTACCCCACCCCTATTAGGGTTTTGTTTAGCTTGTTGTTTTTGCACAAGCTCTTCTAACTCCTCTAGCCCATTAACTACTTTCCCCATATTAGATAAGTTAGCAATAAGATCTTTTGCAGAATATATTGGCTTCCCATTATCATCTAATATATCTAAATTTATAGTCTCAAAATATTTTTCTAATTTTTGAACTGAGGTCCTAGCAGATTTAAGTAATTTAATAGCTGATGTTTCTGATAGCTCATTATACTTATCTATTGCTCCTCTAACTTTTGGGGAGTATTTAATTTTAAGATCTTTTTCTATTTTTTTAATTCTTTCCCCTTTATCGTACACTGCGTAAGGGGAATTATGATCTGCATAAAAAAATACAGCTGCTAATTCTTTGTTTTTTAAAGTTGTAAACTCTGCTATAGTTAAAGCATATGCTGACGGTATAACTACATTTTTACTTACTGTCAGTAGATCTTTCATTTCTTTTTTGTAAATGTTTTAATCTCCCAGGAAGAACATGAAACTTACCAAGGTAAGGGAGTCTAACTGGTTCAAATTTTCCTTCTTTCATTATATTACCAACGTATTTAAATTGGTGAAAAACAGCTTGTTTTATTTTATTAATCGGAAGATTATATTTATTCGCTAGCTTTTGTAAAATTACCTTTTCCATCGTTCACCCACTTAGTTTTTTTCTTTTTTTCTTTATACTCTACAACTTCTCCCTTTTTATTTACTACAAATTTAGTCCATCGTTTATCTGGGCAAGATGATGTAGCCCATTTGGCTTTGTGCTCAACTAAACAACCACATTTCCCACAACGCATGACATCTTCTTTGAAATGCGGGCATGCTCCACAAGTTTCTAATCTTTTTTGGTATTCAGCCTCATCCACATTGGGGGCTCCTTCTTTTGCATATTCAGTTACTTCCTTGGCGAAAGTCTTCAGCATGCTTAAGATAGACGGGTTCTGTTTCTTCTGTTTCGACATTATAAATTATAACTGTTAGTAACTCCCCTTCTGGGGAATACATTATTAAAATAGACCATGGGTTATAAAGATAAGTAATTTCAATTTTGCTGTCTAAATATTTCAATTACTACATGTTTTTCTGCAGATAAAAAACCTGCAAGTTTATACCCTTCATTTGTTCGTTTGATAGCTCCTTTATCTTTTAATCTCTTAACATAATTGTTTAATGTATTTGGATCTTTAATTTGCATATCTTTTGCTATAGACTTTTTACTAGAGGCAGAACATAAGTTTTTAGATTTATTACCTAAATCTATAAATTTAGAAAGAATTGTAAGTTCTTTATCTGTAAGTTCTAATATACCATTAAATACTTGTAAATATTTATAGGTGCTATCTGCATTTATTTTAATTTTTTTCATCTGTGAAAATTATTTTAGCTCGCCCATCAATAATATTAATTCTGCAAGTACTGGATTGTCTATTAAATTCATCTAAATATTCTGCAATAGAATCTCTAGTTATTAAAAAAGAAAGGAACACTTCAAGCTCTTTTGAAGCTTGACGTATTCCTTTAGAACGCTCATCTGTTTTAGCTTGAGACGTTTCTAATTTTTTAAAATCTTCTAACGATATGGTAACAGTACCAGTCATTATTTGGGATTAGGTATTACTCCACAAATAGTAAACTCGTTTACCATAACATATTCTTTCCCCTCTACATCAATTACAAGTCCTTCTGATGTGGGGTGAATCATAACTGTATCCCCAGTTTTTATTAGCTCACATTTAGGTCCGTGAGCTATTACTGGGAGTACATTCTTTTTTAAACTTGCTCTAGCTTTACCTTCTGGGAGGTAGATCCCAGACTCGGTTTCGTCTTGTTTTGACATTGGGAGCACCAACCAATCTCTAGTAGGTTGAAAATTAATCGTAGTTGTTAGTTTTGCCATAATGTTTGATTTACAGCAAATATATACAACTTTATCTTATATAACCAAATAGTTTATAATTATCTTTCTAGATAACCGTCATGTCAACGTAGTTAATAGTAACATCTTCTTGCCCTTTTTCTAGCACCTCTGCTATTTTTGGGTAAACATTAAAATAAGCTTCAGTGCTATTACCAATATATCCATTGGTTTTAATGTTGTTATTTACTTGCGAGTTACCCAAGAGCAAACATCCTGCAGTGTGTTCGTCAGTATTGCCGCAATGGATAAGTATGTATTTAAAGTTAGGTACATCAAGTACGTGAAGCATGCCTTTGTGTATGTCGGCAAACCTTTTAGAGTACTTGGCATGATGTCCACCCACAGTCCTAAGACCGATACAATACTCTCCTTCAGGTATACAAGTTTCTCCCCAAACTTTTTCTTCACGTCGTTCATCTTCTAAAGTGTAACACAAAAATTTTCTTTCCCCATTTGTAATGTCGAAAAGAATTCCGTTAGTTGAATCATCACCATAATTAAATCTTAATACTTCTAATTTCATAATTTGTTTTTTTTCGCAAGAGGACACAACTTACCCCCTTGGTTTTTAATGTCTAACGTCAGATTTCCACTCACCGTGTTAAGCCTATGTGGGGGCATTTCTATCAGCCTATAGCCTTGTTCCCACCTGAGTTTTATACCAACGCACTTTTTGAAACTACCGGGGACGACGTTCACTACCTATGTTGATAGCTATTGTAACCCGATGTCTAAGCCCCTTTTTGATTACCGAGGGCTGGTCATAAAATGGTTTCGTGGACAAAGATAAATAAGATTATTTATTATCCAAGCATAGTTTACTATATTTGTGAATTAATCTAAATTACTAATTATGAAGCACTTATTATTTATGTTAACTATGTTGAGCAGCATTTCTCTTTTAGGGCAATGCAACCAACATGTCTTCACCTCAGTAGGGGCAACGAATTACACTTACTTTGAATACGATGATTGTGATGGGGAACCTCATGCATTTACTCTCCCAGATGGGGGATATACTATTATATTATGTGCTGATTTAGGGACAGTTTTTATTGTTGGGGGAGATGGATTTGCTTTCCCACTTCTTAATGAGCACCCAGGTTATGCTTCATGCGTACAAGAGGACTGCGAAGGAGATTTTGATGGGGACGGGGTAGTTGGGGTTTTAGATTTGCAAACATTTCTAACAAATTACGGGTCATGCGTAGATTAATTTATTTATTAGCTTTATGGGCACCTATATTATCAGCACAATGTGATGTAAACATTAGTAGCTGGGATGCTACCACGGGTGATATTGTCATTGAAGCTATCAACAGTGAGAACTGTGGGTGCAATGAGGTTACAACAGTAGGAAACACTTGTGAGAATAGTGCTAGTACGCATATAAATAATAACACAACTATTAGTCATATAGTTTTAGGATTACATTCACCCGGATTAGACTACAACTGGGGATGTGCAAATGCTGCTAATCATCCAGGTTGGACATTTAAATCAATCACTCTTTTCGGGAATCAAATACTAGAAAGTGGGGATAGCTGGGGTGCAAATGTTTATGACTATGGTGGACTTACAAATGATTGCTGGTCTGAAATGCTTGCTAATGATACTTTGTGTATGGAGCTAGTTGTGTGGCAAATTAATTTATCTCAAACTTCTACAACAGATCTTGGGGGGTGGGCCGTAAACCCTAACATTGCGAATCAAACTCAGAACTACCCTGACGTAGATCTTTCTAACAACTTAGTTGTCAATTGTGCCCCACCTGCTTGTGATACTGTTTATATAGATGTTGAGTGGATAACAACTGATACTGTATACATAACCGAAGTGGACACATTAATAGAGTATGTCCAATTACCCCCAGATACTGTACAAATACCAGAATATTTTTATGACACTCTTGTGTTAGTTGAAACAGACACTATTATTGAATTTGAATATATTTATTTGACAGACACAATGTATGTAGAAACAGTTGTGTACGAATACATATATGTTTACAATACAGACACTATAACTGAGTTTGTAGCGGAGTCTATATATATTGATTGTGCAACAGGGGAAGAGTGTACTCAAGTATTTCCTTGTGATCAGTCTTCTGTTTTTGCTCCTAATGCTGTAACCCCAAACGGGGATGGGTGGAATGATACATGGTCAATTGTTGCAGACGGAGCCTGTTGGGATCAGTGGGAAGTTCGTATTTACAACCGATGGGGAGGACTAGTTTGGATTAGCACTTCTAGTATAGATACTTGGGATGCTAACGTTGCAACAGGAACCTATGTTTATACTATAACAGCGCACAGTTCTATGAATGCAAATGTGTTTGAATTTAACGGAACAATAACTGTCCTATATTAAATTCACTTTTAGTTATACTATTAGGTGAGTTGATTCACTTACCTTCCCTGCCCTTTATATTTCTTGTTATAAAACTTTGACTTTTTGTGAGTCGAGTTTTTAGTTTTTGCATGCACTCCAGGACGTGATACGTTGTGTGCTACGTAGAGCTGATGATTAGTTTTCTTCATAATGCAAATATAAAAAATTTTTTTTTAAAAGGAAATTTTTGAGAGCGGTAACCAACACATTCAAAGACCCGCCCTGCATGCCGGGTTTCAAGGTACCCCCAGCTTCGAAGTGTACCTTATCATTTAATCTTTAATCAAATGTTTACACCAACGTTTACATTCGAAACAGAAGATGGCATTGGCTTCAAAGCTAACGCTATTAAAGGTGGCCAGGTTGGCACCGAGTTCTGTTGGTTCGCGAAGGATGATGCATCATTCGATAAAGCTATCGCTTTATACGAAGAGCTCTCTGGCGAGACCTCACAACACGCGTAACGTGTTGCCCTTCGGGGCTCGGGCACACCGAGTGAAACAAGTTAGTGTGTGAGTGTGGTTACCAGGTCACATTCACCACTTTCTACCACTATTTCCCACTATATCTAATTTACTTTATTATAATCTATAACATTTTATACTATCATGTCAACTGCAAACATTAAACTAACACCATTACAATTAGAATACAATCAG
>TARA_R110002012_G_scaffold76571_5_pt1 | contig 24224 bp, 31 predicted proteins | sample TARA_R110002012 | Tara Oceans TARA_R110002012 (sample SAMEA4396515) | marine metagenome | biome: Westerlies Biome; feature: [DCM] deep chlorophyll maximum layer (ENVO:01000326); material: water (ENVO:00002006), including particulate matter (ENVO:01000060) such as... | depth 40 m | reverse complement strand
CTTACCATAACACCATCATCTAGTGCTTCAGTTGGGTAGTCTTTGGATAGGGTTTCTATTTGTACGTCATCGGTTTCAAATTCATATTCCTCATCATCAACTGTTATATATAATTTACAACCAAGATTACCACCCATAAAATGACCTAAATCATCACAATCGTACCATTGACCACGGTCTTCTAACACTTCTTCTAAGTCGTTGGTTAACACTCCTTCCATGTCTACATCATTTTTTTTACAATACTCTTGAAGTTTTTTTATTTCTTCACAAGTAAACTTACTTCGAGTAATCTCATGTCCTGTACCCCCTATTCTAATTTCTACTTTTTTCATTATACTAATTCTTCATAAATCCCTACCACTTCACTTACCACTAAAAATATGGTTGCCCACACCAAACTTAAGGGAATAAAAATATAACCTATTATTCTAATGCCTGATTTTATAAAACTAATTTGTTGGTGTTTTTTTGCGTCTGGGTATTTCATTTTATTATTTATTTTTTCCATTTTTTCTTCTTCATTTACCATTAAAAAAAATTCGTACAATTTATACATTTTCTTCAGTGGAGTTTTTTTCCGTTAATAATTCTATGGTATAAGTTTCATCATAAACTATACCTACTACTTTTTCTCCTGTAAGTTTTTCTAACTTTTCTATGGATTCTTTTAAATCACTCCTAAAAGGATAAATTCCAGCTGGTTGTCCTTGAAATTTATCTATCCAAAACATTCTTTTTTCTTCTGGTGTTCCCATGATTTTTTATTTAAATATAATAATAAGTTTTTAATAAAACAACTGTAATATTTATTATAAATGAAACTAATAGAGACATTATCATTATTAATAGAACAAACAGAAAATTATCTGGTAATACCTAAAGTTGCTTCTGATAAATTAACAACATTTATTTCGGAAGATGAGGGGGTTAATGGAAAACCTGTCTTGTACACATATGATGACGCATATTATAATGACCCACCTATAGAGTACAAAAGTAGTAAATATATTAAAGGTAAACCTGGGGGTACTCTTACAATTGGTTATGGTCATACCGGTAGAGAAGCGTACGAAGGAAACACTATCACGAAAGAAAAAGCTCTAGAATTACTTAAAGAAGATTTATCGACTGCGGTCGGTTGTGTAAATAGAATAGTAAAACAATGGATAAAAGATGATAGACTTGGAGCAAAAATGGATATTTGTATGTACGAAGCACTTGTATCCTTAGTTTTTAATTCTGGTTGTGAAAATGTAAGGACAAGTTCATGGATACAAGATGTTAAATTTGGGAGGTGGAACAAAGCCACCAAATCAATTAAAACATGGAACCCACCCCAACAAAGAACCCAAAGCGGTAAATGGATAAAGAATTATACACGTAGAGAAAAAGAATCTACACTATTTTCCAGTTGTACCAAATAAAATTATTGTTTTAAAATAATTTCATCTATTATACCATATTTTAAAGATGCTTCGGCATCTAACCATAAATCTCTTGATGCATCTTTTGCAACTTTTTTTGCTGTTTTTTTACAATATTTTCCTAAAAGTGTAAATAATGTCTCATTTATTTTTTCCCATTCTACCATAGAAATTCTTGCGTCTTGGATATTACCTACGGCACCACCACTAGATTGATGTAACATTGTTCTACTAAATCTAAGTGAAGAACGTTTACCTTTAGTTCCAGCACCTAACAATACTGACCCCATTGAGGCTGCCATTCCAGTATTAATAGTTCTAATGTCCGATTTTATATATTCCATCACATCTATTATCCCTAGTCCTGCTTTAACTGAACCACCTGGAGAATCAATATGCATGGTGATGTCCTTATCGTCCGAGTTAGATAAAAACATTAGTTGTGCCTGTACGATAATTCCTGTCATTTCAGTTATAGGCCCCGCAATCCACAATATTCTATCCATCATTAATCTAGAAAAGATATCCATTTGTGTGGCTCTCATTTCTCTTTCTTCTAAAATATATGGGGTCATACTATTTTGGTAGTCGTGTAACGCCATTGAGGAAACATTTAAATGTCCTGTAGCGTATTTTTCAAATTCTGATTTAATCATTTTTATTTTTTTTAATTTATATTAATTACTTCACTAATTTTCTGGCCAGTTTTAACAATTGTGTAGGGTTTTAAGGAACTATTTCCACTCCCACCTCTAACACCTCTCACATCTAATACTATACCATTATTATACATTTTATTGTGACTATTAAATTCTTCACCCATGTAGTAATATAACCCATTAGATTTAACAATTACCTCCACATCTCTACCTTTATACTTCCTAGTTAAAACTAATTCTTCACAATCTAATTCCGAACACAACTCTACAATTCTAGGGTCCCCTTCAGTATCACTAAGTTTATTTACAAGATTTCTTCTATTTTCTATGGTTAAGTCACACCACTTATCACTATTCATACTAACTTTACTTATTTTAACACCAGGAATACGATTTAAAGAACTAAGACCTCTACTTACGGAAGTATAAAAAGTAGACTTACCTAACTTTTCAGTATTGAACCACTCATTCCTGTCGTATCTAAAAACATGAAAGAAAGAATGACAAATACCCTCAATAATCTGAGCAGGATTTTCAATACCATCAATAGAAATTTCCCAAACCCCAGTCATTTCATATTTGATGGGTCCATTGGTATTACTTAATTCTTTTTCACGTTGATTAAAATCTTTGGTTAATCCTATTTTTACATCGTTGGATACAAAACTTTCGTCGGTCTGATGAAAATACTCACCAGTGTAGATATATTTTTTCATTTTATATGTTTAATTAATATAAAAGTAAGAAATATATTTGAAATAACAAAACTGTGTTATAAAGGTTTTAGTAATATTTATATATAAAACATCCTATGGCTGATATACACTTAACCCCCAAACAAATAGATAAACTATTAGAGTCACAAAACCCTAACGGTGAAAAGATTCTTATGGAGACCAACAAGAAACAACTACTAAAGGAATACAAGTGGTATAACACGTTTTTAGACTTTGTAGGTATTGTAGACCCAACAGGTGCTGCAGATGCAATTAATGCAATTTCTTACTTTAGACAAGGTCATATATTTTTTGGTTTTTTAAGTTTAGTATCAATCATACCTTACGCTGGAGATTTAGTCGCAAAACCAGTAGTTGCTTTAGTAAAGTTAGGGAAAGGTTCATTTAAAGGAATGAATTCAGCAATTAAAAGTGGAAAGGGAGCTAAAGTAGCATCCGAAGCTACAAAACTTGGTCCTGATGCTGTTTCTTTTACTAAATGGATGGGTACTAGTCCGGTAGGGAAATTTTTAAGTGGTTTAGGTAAAAAGATATCTAACTTTGGAATTTTCGGATTTAAACCTTTTAGTAAGGTAGGAAAAGATATAGGGTCTTATAGTAAAGTGTTTAAAGGTGCTAGTGAAGCATTAGAACAAGGGGCAAAAATTAGAGTGTTTAGGAAATCCGGTGGAGTCCTAACAAAAATGCAAAGAAGAGGTCTTTTAAATAGGACTAAAATATATGGTAAATTTATAGGATGGATAACAGGAACTGGTGTAGCTGCTGGAGCAATAACAAGTATGTCTGAAGGAGACCTGAACGAAAAATTTGCTGAGTTTATTAGTTCAGAAGAAGGAGCAGAAGCATTTAGTGAAATGTCTACAGAAGACCAACAAGACTTACACTCCGCAGTAGTATAGTATTATGAATATAACAGAACAAGAAAAAAAAACAATATTAGGTTTACACCGTAACAGTAAAAATGTTTATGGTGATTTAGTTGTAGAATCCAATCGTAACCACGGAATTAAGTACCACATACAGGTGGGTGTGTATAGAGAAAAGGCACCCGCGGAGTTTTTAGCGAAAGCGAAACAGTTAGATATGCCCATCAAAAAAATTCAGGATAAAAGAGGTTTATATAAATATGTTCTTAAACAATCATGGACGTCATATCTAAATAAATTGCAGATGGCCCTATGGGTGGTTCGTGATACTTTTCCGGATGCTTTTATCTACGCTGAAAAAGACGGAAAACGAATTGGTGTTGAACAAGCAAAGGCGATAGAATCGGGGGAAGAGTATGTAAAAGATGGTGATGTCGCAACTGAAACAGAATCCGAATTTCCTAATTTAGAACTTTCGGACAGCCTTGACTTACAGAAGATGCCTACCTTTAACCCAACTAAAGAGAGTAAAGTCTATACATGTAATATGGATGGATGTGCCGCATACGTATCAGATGCTTTAGGCGGAGTATATCAGGGGAATGCATGGCACGCACATAGAATGGGGAATAATATCTATTCTTCTTTTGAAAAGGCTGGAACTGGAAATAATAACGCTATAACAAATTTATTTAATAAGATAAATAGAAATCCTCAACCAAAAAAAGCAATAAGTGATGCAAAAAATATAGCTAAATCTATAGTACCAAACCAACAGAAATTTAGTAATTTAGAATTAAATGATGTTGTTGGTTTATTTTATGAAAAATCAGATATGCATGATACAGCTTTTTTCGAAGCAATGACAGGTTTTAATAAAATGGGTAAAGGAAGTAAAGCTGGTGATGGACCATTTATGATTAAAGCGGATGGTAGTGGTCAGTGGTCTAAAGAGGATTTGGGTAAAGACATTAAGTTTAAACCAGGAAAAACACTATCAAAAGGGATGGTACCAGGATTGAATACCCATTTAGGATTTGTAGGTGCAATAAACAATGGTGAACCTATTATATTTCATAATATACATCAACAAGTTCACGCTACCCCATTATCGGAAATGGATAAAAATGGTACTGCAATAGTATGGGCAAGAAGAGGTCAACAGAACACACCAAAAAAAGATAATGAAAAAGGAACCCTGGATAAAGTAAAAGACGAGTTTATGTATTACTACAATAAAATTTCTTCTAAATTATGAAAATTATAATTACCGAATCCCAGTTAAACAATCTTTATACAGAACAAATCATGACACCTACTACCCTAGAGGGTGGAGGTGGTAGTGATGAAAAGATGCCCAAACTAACAAATACTTATCAGGCTTTAAGAAAGTGTCTTCCTACTCCCGAAGTAGCTACGGCGGTACAAACAGTACTTAAACAGTTAGATAAAATTAAAAGAATATCTGGGATAAAGGACAGTAAAATACTTTTAGAAATCATAAAATATGCGGTTGCAACAATGGGTAGAGAAACTAATTACAGTCAAGGGAGTGTTGGAGATACAACAGCGTTAGCTGTTAGAAACCTTCCATTAGGTGATTGGGTAATGGATACTGTTGAAGATATTGCTGGACAGGGTATGAGTCTAGGTCCAGCACAATTCACTAAAAACTCTTGGGAAGAATACGGGTTAGATAAAAAAGTTGGTGATTTTACTGATGTTGGTAATGTATTAAACTCTTTAATGGGTACAATTTATAGAATAGCTAACGATTATGATTTAGCAATAAAAAAAGGTGTTGGTACTAAACCGTCCATTAATCCGATAGCTGTTAAAAAAGGAAAGATAAAAAACATATCCGGTAGTGGTAACATCTCTATGGACTTAGCAATAATTGCTCATAATATGGGCCAAAGTAAAATTAAAAAATATTGTAAAACTAATAGTCCGGATTATAATGCACCATGTGATAGTCCAAAAGGGATGTATAAACCATTTAAAGACGGTAATGCCTTTAAAGTTTATACCGATAAATGGATTCCAGGTTATTTCCCAAATCTTAAACATGAACAATTGACATCTATTGGGTACCTAGAAGAAGTGGTGAACAGAGCACAGGCTTTTAATTGTATCACTTAAAATTACCACTAATGTAAATAGGTGGTTGGTCGATACCTAAAATAGTTTTCATCCCATCACTCAAAGCTTTAAAGGTAGATGAGTATCCATCAGTATTAAAGTAGTAATCCACTGAAGTACCACCATCACAAAATACAGCATCCACTAAATCGTACTCAAGACCAAATTCTAAGATAGTTTTAGCGTCTAATCTAATTTTGGACACTATAAGAATTATTTCACCTTTTTTATTTTGTCCTATTAAAGTACGTAATCTGTTTAATGTCGAATGGTTCTCTTTAATTCCACGGTGGTTAAGTTCACCATCATTAATTCCCCAAAAAACAGACTGAGAACAATAATCAGTAGAAGAGGGACAGTATTGACTACGAACGTAAGGTTTTCCATTTTTCACATAAAAAGACCCACCCTTTTTTCTTTTCCCATATTTTTTATTCCCGTCTATAACTACCATCCCCATAGGTTCTCCTCCTTTATAAAAGAAATTAGAATTTATGTAAAAATCAGTATTGGTCGGTTTACCTTCACTCACACCAAATTCGAAATATTTTGGGTTAAATTCTAATACCTCGTATGATGAATTGGTAGAAATGGTTACCCCTTTATTTTTAAAAACTACTTCCATTTCTGTACTGTAAGGGTTGAGTAAAGTTATAAAAAGTGTGAGTATGGATAGTAATACAGTTTTCATTTTACGATGTTTATTGGGTTAATAGTTTGTATAATAGAATATACGTAGATTTTATCTTTGTAGTTACACTTTACCTAATAAATTATATATGAAATAGAAAGAAAAAAAAGGCAATAAAGCCTTTAGTATTTTTAATAGCTTATTTAAAAAGCTAGCTGCATTTAATATATATTATTAAATTATAGAAAAGCTATTAAATAATAGAAAAAAATTTCAATTTTTATTAACATAGTGATACCACCACGCTGCTAGACAAACCAACACGATTATAGAACCCATTGAATAAACTAAAAACCATGGGGTATGATGTTCGACAAAAAAAGCCGGTCCACCCATCACCACCAACCAAACCAAGAATATAATTCCCGTATTGTTCTCCAGTTTCTTCTCCACTTTTATAGTTCTTTCTTTATTGATTAATCTGGATAATGCATCTTGCATATCTTTACCATAAGCGGGCTCCGTGTGAACAGTACCATCTTTCTCACCAATCGTTACACCATATTTAAAGTATTCGGGGTGACTCTTACTTTTTTCTAATAATGTACAATTTAATGCACGTCTTCTTTGGTATTTTGTTTTCATAATTCTTTATTTTAACTATAAGACAAATATAATATATTTATTATAAAATAACAAATCATTATGGGTAAAATTTTAATCAATGAAAAACAACTAGAGTTTGTGACGGAGTATGTTCTTCTAGAACAACAATCGGTAGGTGATGTCGTCCAAATTGACGGTAAAAAATATAAAATAACCGACTTAATCAAAAAAAATCTACCTAAAACTAATGTAGGTCAAAAATTTGCGTCAGGGACTTATCAGTTAAGTGATGAATCTAAAACAGGTGTAGATAATCTTTTAAAAAAAATGATTACATTTTTTAAGACTCCTGAGTTACAAAATACTACTTTCAATATAAAACTAGAAGGGGGAGCGTCTCAAGTACCTTTAAGTGATGCATTGGCAGATAAATTAAAAATCAATAAAAGTTTAGATAAATTTGTTGGTAGGAATCAAGAACTAGCAAAAAAACGAGCAACCGCAATAACTCAATTATTAGCAAATGGTTTAAAAAATGCTGGTATAACTAATGTAACCGTTCCTACACCAGTAGTTACTGTAGGAAAAACTAAATGGGATAAAAATAAAGGAGCTAAACATCCGGACTATAGTAATGAACAATTTATGAACGTGTCAGTGGAAGCTTCAGGAACTAAAGTAGTAAAAGAACAATTGCCTGAGTTTTGTAAACAAAAATTCACTACACCTAAAGGAAACCAAGGTACAAAAAGTAATGGTTATCGAATATATCCTGAAGGTGGGTATTCAATAGATATGGGTGAAGGTGTCGGAAACATTACCCTAAAATTTAACGCTTTTAGTATACCCGATATGTTTGAGGTGGTATATGATGGGGAAACATATAGAAGTAAAAATCCTAAAACAGGAGAACAAGGCTTTGTGTCCGGTAGATTCCAAGAATTAGATGAGGGACAAATTGAGAATTTAAAAGTAGAACGACAAAATTTGACACAAAGAAAAGAAAAATACGAAAGAGCAGTAGAACTGACGGGTAAATTAGGGATGAAGGTTGGTAGGGGTTTTGCGAAAAGAATATCTTACTGGTTCCCACTTTCAGATAGAAAAGTACCTAACACAGAGAAAAAAATAAAGCAGGGTGAACAAGAGAGTTATTCTTTAAGTGCTAATAATGAAGCGGACCTACAATGGTTTCAAGAATTTTTTAAACAATTCCCAGATTATAAATCATTTAAAAATTTTAGTGGGAATTTTGATTCACCTAAACAACTTAGAAAAGCAGCTGGTTTAGATACGGGAGTTCTAGGCATTAGTAACGACTTAAAAGACTTTTATGAATTAGTGGAGAAAAAACGTGATAGTATTAAAAAACAAATCACCAATTACAAAAAAAGGTTAACTAAAGAAACTACCCAGATGGCCGAAATTAATAATAAATTAGAGTACTCTGAAAAATACGGTGGTAATTTAAATGCATACCTAAAAGGTAAAGATGCGGAACTTAAACAAAAAGGATTTAAGGAAGACATCATAGGACCAAATGGGGAGATTAGTTTTACTAAAAAAGGAGGTGTGAATACAATGACATTACAAGTTTACGCTCCATTAGGTGGTACAGCGTGGGGGGCAGAAGTAGGTTGTAAACCCGTTACAATATCCGCTTAGTTTGGTTTATTAGTTAAAACCAAAACAGGAACAGAACTCTCACAATACTTTACTTGAATTACACTTACTGCACCCAACTGTAAATTACCATTACCCTCCAAATCAAACAACATAGCTTTTCTGTGTCCAGGAGAATTAATCCAACTTGAAACCACCTCCCAACAAGCCTCCTTCAAATCAAACGGTTCGTTAGAAAAAGAAATTAAAGGTAAACCCGCCATACATTCCGTACCCCAGGTATAATCGCCACAATATTTTCTGATTCTTTTTTGAACATCATTAATCTCTTCATGACCCTCCACATCGACTCTTTCAGTGTGTTCGAACTCTACACCTTCATTAGACATATAAGAAGAATGGTGATATGCAGCGTTATAAACATCATTAGACCAACTAACTTCTTCTAAACCTTGTGAAACCCTATAAGCGTTAACCATTTCAAAAATGATTTTTTCAGCTTCATACATTCTTTGTTGACTATAAGTGGTTAAAGTCAAAAGACATAATGATAATATGGTAAATAATTTTTTCATAATACAAATATAAGGATTTTTGGTTAAACTACAAAGTTAAATTGAATAATTTTCTTTGGTGACTTGTTGTATTATAATATACGTTAATTCTTATTAGAAGGTTTCTAGCATATAAAGGTTTTTAAAACCTATGATTATAAAAGTCCCAGAGATTTGTAAACTTCAAAAGCTGATTCACCACTATTTCCCCCGACACTCCAGTAATCTATGTCGTTATAAGGGTCAATATCATATTGTTTATAATCATAGATAGTAGCACGTACACCATTGTCAAATTCAATGTCCCATTCTAATTGAACTTTACCGTCACCACTTTCCTGTTCATAACTTGGTGGCCCAAACACACTTTCTATATCATCATAATATAATCCATCTAATTGACCTTGTCTACTTCCACCTACGAAAGGTAACGGTTTAGACTCACTCCCAACTATAAAGGACCGGGGTGTTAAAGCTTCTTCAATTTTATCCATATCATTAAAATGGGGGTAGGTTTGTATAAATAGGGATGTTAAAATGTCATTTTCTTCATTGTAGGGATTATTATGGCCTGCGTAGACTCTTACCCCATATAATTTTGCACTTCTTTCTATCGCCTTTTTAATAAGTTGAGTAAATTTCCAGTTCAAAGCCGGACTTGTAGGGTCCGATAAAGTACCTTTTTCTGTTAAAAACTCTAACTCATCTAAAACCTCTATAGGTAGCTCTCTAGTTATAACATATTCAAAAAGTTTAGGTATTGTGTTGTAATCCATAGTTAGTGTCGTGTTTTATAATAAATACCCCACTCTTTTTATAATAACAGGTATATTTATAGATAATTGAATAAAACAAAATAAAACAAAACATTATGGGTAAATCAAGACAATTGAATGAAGATATTAAAAGTATCTCAAAACTTATGGGGTATGATAGAGGGTTAACCTCTGTGGAAAACGGTATCCTTTTCGAACAAAAACAACTAAATGAACAACAATCTACTATTATTCCTTTTGAAAATTATGACGATATCTCAATTTCTTGGGAAGCGGATGAAAATGGAAATCCAGTTATATCTGACTATCAAGCATTATTAGGTATTGCAAATGGATTAGAGGACGCTACTGATGCTCCTATTGATGATGAAGATTTAAATGATGTATATAACGCCATCACATTTTTAACTGGTAAATTTACAGATGAAGGTCAAGCAGCCTGTGAAAAAGTATTAGAAATTTTTGCTGACAAAACAGGTAATGAGGATATAGGAGCTGAAGTTGCTAGTGCGGGTAGTAATGCAATGGGAGGGTTTGGTTTCGGTGTAATCTGGTCTGACGATGACGATATGAGATTAAAAAACAAACCAATGACTTTTGGAAACGCTAAAAAAGTAATACAAAAAGCTATTAAAGGATGTGCTAGACCAGGTAAAATGACATCATCAGGAGAGAAGAATCAAGATGAATTAGAAAGTCAATGGCCTAAAAAATATAATTGTGTTGTCCCAGCTCTTGGGAAGTTTTTTGGTGGGAAAGTTGGAAGTCAAAAAGGTAAATTCCAAAAAACTAAATCAGGTGGTGTGGTTTATATCGTAACAGTAGATTCTAAAATGGCTAGTGAGTCAAACGGAAATCTAAATGCGAAAGATAAAATTGTTTATTACGATAATGGAACTATGAGAGTTTACCCAAGAGGTAAAGGTTCTCTATCAACTAGTAAAGGTCCATTCCCTTATAGTTGTGGAAAGAGTAAAGATATGGAATTTGAAGTAGGTACTGAAACAGAAACAGAAGTACAAACTGAAAGTAGAGAAAGAATGGAACAACGATATAAATTACTTATCCAAGAACAAATGTCCGATATAAATGGAGTCTTTATTGATTTTGGAGATGGTACTAAAACTGAACCAACAGGACCAGAAGGTGATGTAGAAACTGAAAAAGAAACAGAAACGGTAAAGAAGAAGTCAGGTGTAAACTATAAAAAAGTAACTTATACTTTCCAAGACATTGTTGATGGTGAAGCGGAAGGTACGTTAGGTGATGTAAATAGAGATAAGGATGGTGCAATCTTTAAACTACAAACACTTATAGGAGCTAAACCAGATGGTGTATTTGGACCTAACACTCAAAAAGCTGTAATGACCTACCAAAGAAGAGGAAAACTTGACGTTGACGGAATATTTGGACAAGAAGAAGCAGGTGCTGTTCCAGGTGGTACAGGAACGGAAACTGAATCTGAAAATCCTAACGCTAAAACAGTTAGCCCAGATGTGGTGGAAAAAGCTAAAATAGAAATTACTGATGATAGTTCAGCAGCCGAAGTAATAAATCATTTAAAAGATTTAGATGAGAAACAATTCTCACAAGGTGAATGTGTTGATTTAGTATTAGCAGCACACCAAGCATTACCAAATAAAGAAGAATCGATAATGCCACAATTACAGGCATGTTTCTTTAACTTTAATTTCCCAGGTCTTCGTAAAGAAAGAAGAGCGGTGAAGAAAAGATATGGTATTACGGGTAAAGGAAAAAGAAAATAGTAATTTTTACTAATATTAAAAAAGGGAAGTTTATCTTCCCTTTTTTTATGCAATTAAAAATACTTATAAGTAATGGAATACGATTTAGGCATATTAAAAGAAGAAGGATACTATGGTCATGTTATTAGTGAAAAATTACCTAAAGGTTTAGATAATAGATTATATACAATGTTACACCTTATTGGGGGTATGACAACTAAAGATGTAGCTTTTTTTGCGGAACAAGCAACCCCTGAAGAAATAAAAGAATTACATAGAAAGGTTAGGGAATTCCCATCTAAAGTTAATGAAATACTTCCATATGCCGGAGCATATAAAATGTTATTAGATTCACCACAATACCAAGAGATAATAAACATGGTAAAATTTGGGACTTATGAGAAAGAAGACGTTCTACAAGAAACTGGGGACAAGATTGATGTTGGTGCAGATGGATTCGTTACCACAGACACCAACCCATTCTTTACTAATTACATTAAACCTAAAGTAAAACAAAGATTATTTAAACATTGGGATTCTTTAGGTAAAGCAGAGTATGACTCATTAAAACTTTTTGGTGTTGAAAATGAATGGGGTGAGGCTCCTCCTTATGGTAGTGACTTCCATAATGTGGCTGATGTTTTGTATCCTGTATTAGCTTTGGAATGGTTAGGTGGGGTTAAAAATACTAAATTTGCAAAAGCAGGTTGGAAAACCACTAGTGAAATGGGATTTGAGGGTTTAAAGTTTAAAGTGGAACCTATTGGTTATGATTACATGTTTGATGAGTCAGTAAATTTCGGTGAACAGGGATATTCTTGTTGGGACATTAGAGTTATTATAGATAAGGATGGTGACTTAGGGGCTACATATAGGGAGTATCAAACTGTAGCGGACTCGGATGAACCATTCATACAATCTTTATTCCCAGAAAGTGCAAGAAATAAAGTAAGTTCATATAGAAATTATACTGAAGACCAAATGGAACTTATAGAGGAACTTTGGTACCATTATGAGGAAGAAGCTAATGAATATTTTAGAGAGTTCTGTCGTGTTGAAGTTGTTTTAGTTTAATTACTCAGTTAATTTTTCGACCTCTATTTCATAGTCCTCACCGAAAAGTCTTTTTAGTATGTACAATCTTTTACCCCCATCAACTAAGTAATCATCTCTAAAAACTTTTAAATAGGAATGTTTTTTAGGTAAATAACCCTCTACTCTCATACTATCTTCTAATGATTCAATTTCATCTTCAAAAATACTTCTACCCTCTAACATTAACTTTTTTAATTTTTCTTCTGATACTTTAGGCATTTCCCCTTTTTGTAAAACTCCTAGTCCAGTTAAACGGGCCATTTCTTTACCGAACTCTAAACCTGTGCCGTGTTTTTCTCTTAAATGAATAATAAAGTCACCCGTAAGTTTAATATCTTTTAATGCTATTGTTTTAATTGTTTTTTTCATTTATTTTATTTTTATGTATTTTTTATTATTAAGGATATAAACAGAACCATTAGGAATCAAGGAATAATCTTTAATAGGTCTTCCTAATAAATCAAAAATTATATTATTATTATTTTTAACTTCACTATAGGATTCATTAATTGTTGTTATGTTACTAGGTAGAAGAGGAGACCACATTCCAGTATTGTCGAAATGTAAAGTATCGGAAATACTGCATATTATGGTTTCACCCACTGTTGGTGTTATTTCTATAGTTAAAGTTATTATTATAGTGTCTGACATGCCGATATTAATTATGTAGGGTGCAAGCATATATGACTCAAATAAAGTGTCGTTATGTATGTTAGTAACTAACCAATAAGGATTATAACTATGTGTAATAGGATGTGTGAATAACTCAAGATGTGAAATCATATGTGAAACATTATGGCCTTGGTCAATATAGTTAACACCCTGTGAACATGGGTAGATATCTAGAGAATCACATAGTTGATTTATATCAGTTATAAATCCTTGAAATCCTTGAGACTTACTTGTAAATGAGTTTACTAATAAGACTAGACATAAGAGTAATTTTTTCATAATATTATTTTTTAATGTTAGTGTTTGTTTTACCAGAAAAGTCCATAGATAATTGTAACGGATTAGTCGTTCTATAAGAGAATAACGAGCCTCGTGAACCATAACCATTTACTTTTACTGTTCGTGTGTGTGGGGACACCCAAGTACCGTCTTTTCTCTTATATCCATTAATATAGATTTCTTTATAAGTTGACATGTACAAATATAATAAATTTTTATCTATTTGTCACTATTTATAATAAAAAAGAACTATGAACTATAATCATCCACTTTGGGAAGGACACAAATTTAACGGGTACAAACAAGACCCTAAACATTACAACCTTTCAGACGAAGAGAAAAAAAGAATTAGAAACTCACATTCTCCTAAAGAGAATTTAAATGAGTGGGCAACTTTAAGTTTTGGTGGACATGGAGGACCTAATGTTAAGGGTGACAACCATGGAAAAATTAATGATAGATTAGGTTTAGTAGTTGACCACTTAAATCAAGTAAACACAAACCTCAAAAGAGAAAGTATGTGGGAATTTGTCCAAGACGTGAATGGTTGGATGAAAAGACTAAAGTAAAAAATTCTTAGGTTAATTCAAAAATTTTAGTTATCTTTGTAGTATGAAAGATAAACCTAAAAAAATAGTGTCTATTGGTTGGAGTGAACACTCCAGGTTTGTTGCTATGGGTAAACTTATCCAACAACGCAAAGCCAGAAAACTTTATTATTCTTGTGATAAGTTCTATTATGAAGTTGAAAGAGGTTTAAAAGTCTAAAAGTTTAGTTTTTTGCGGCAATTAGACCAACTTTTTTGACTTATCGTAATTAACGACATATTTATCTTTGTAATTACCACAAACACGGTAAGATACTTTCCACTCAATATATTTATTGTTACACGAAAAAAAGGGACCTTACGGTCCCCTTTTTTTCTTTAGATACTCTCCCTTTTTTTAAAAAGTTTATTTAACTAGTTACAACTATAAATATATTAATGCTGCTTTAAAAGAAGAACTTACTTCCAAAAAATTTGAATTAGAACTAATCCCATGGCCAACACCAACGAAACGAAAGTTTTTGAAGTAATGCCTTCACCTAAGAACCAATAAGTACAAAAAGCGAAAGAAATAATACCTAACGCAAAACCTAATAAACGTTGTGCCCACAATATTTCCCCAAATCCGTGATAACCATATTTTGTAGCTATTATAAAACCATAACTAATAGGTATACCAGCTAAAGATAATAGTAATGGATTTTTTTCAAACCACTTCCATACAAACTGACCGTTTAGTTGAAACCAAACCGCGAGTTGGGAGGCCCATAGGAGTACTAAACAAATAACAATATCTTTATTCATAGTTTAATTATATTACATTTACTTAAAGAAGTCCAATAGTATTTATTAATAATGGAAGAAACACAACAACAACTTACGGATAGAGATATGGCTAGTAAATTTATTAAATCGTTTTGGCCTGAATGGGATAGAACAATCTACAGTCAACTATATAGAACATACCATCCCTCTTACACTAATGAAACTTTGGTTAGTCCTGGAGCAATGTTTGTGGATGCCACAGAAATGGTAAGAGATGCTGTAACAGAAGGAAGAAAATTAGGACTATTAGAGTTTACGGATATAGAACGTTCCTTTAGTACTGAAATTAAAACAGCTGGGAGAATTCCATTAAATTGGGTAGAAGCTACATTGTTATATCGAGTATTAGAAAATATAATAGATGAATTTAGACATTATTGTGGTGAAAGTGGTATTGACCCTTCTGGAACTGGTAAATGTCTAGATGATTTTCCTAATTTAAAAGAAGATTATCTAAGTTTAAGAGACCGGGTTTTACATTTTAAAAATAACAGTGGATTACCAGTAGAAACATTACTAGAACCGGGACAACTAGACCTAATACCTCTTGCAGAAACTATCACAACAGAAAGTGTAATGAAAACATTAATGGAAAATAACCCTAAATGGTGGAAAGAAGTTGGATGTAAATTGTTAAAAGAAAATAAAGAAGAAAAAAGTAACATACGAAAAAATATACTGGAAAAGACAACCAACTTAATAATAACTAAAATTCCTCTCGTAGAAGAAAAACCAAAATTAAACCCACAACTAGAAGAGGGTGATGTTATTGAGTTAATTTATATGGACGACCCCTGGTCTCCAATATCACCACTAACTAGAGGTGTTGTTATGGGTTTTGAAAATGTGCCTGGAGGTGAACCTAAAATACTTGTAAGTTGGATAATAGAAGATGACAAGAATAATGAAGCTTTACCAGTATTTAGAAATCTACCAATGATTCCTGAAGTTGATGTGTGGAGAAAAGTTAATGTTCCAACCCAGATAGACGAACAACAAGAAATTAATTATAGAGATGTGTCAAACCCTAAAAGATATGGAAATAAAGAATATGTTTATTTTAAAGGAACAGATTCCCCTAAAGAAGGTGTTTCGGAAAAAATTATACTTAGTGGACCTAATGGTGATGTGGTTTTAGATGCTATGGAAGTAAAGAATGCAAAATTCGGAGGTATACAAGTCAACTATAATAGAGAGACACAACAAGAACTAGATAAATTATTTATAGATAAAGAATGTGAATTTAGCAAGGAAGTACTCGCTGATGGTGGTTGGAATAGAGGAAGGGGTAATACTTATAGGAACCTAACGTTTGTTGCAATTCAAAATGCTCTAAAGGATGTGTACTCTGATAATGTCGCAGGACCAAACGAACCAACCGAAAGGCATATGAAAAACGGACTTATAAATATTCCAGGAACTGATGCTCAGGGTACTACGGTAGGTTGGTCCATTGTTAATTTTTTTAATACCCATCCTTTGGTAAGAGGTATATTAATTGGTGAATATGAAAATTATGTTATAGATAATGGTCTTCCATGTAGATTTAACATTTATGAGTTTACTGATTGGATAGAGGACAACAAATACGATATTTTCGGTTTCAATACTCAGTTATTTAATAGGTTGGTAAAAGTAAATCAGGGTACCTGGGCAAACGGACAAAGGAATGAAAACGCATCGATAACTTACTTAAAAAATTTTTATGGGGATGATTGGTCTGTGATTAGTACTGGTGAACCTGGAATTCGTAAAGACGCTTTAACTGGTGTAGACATGTCTATGGTGAATTCCACAACTGGTGAAGAACTTAATTTTCAAGCAAAAGCCTTAAGTAACTTAGAAGAAATGGGGGATGGTAGATGGAAGGTAAATTCTGGATGGTTACATTGGTACGACCCACAAAAAGTTGATTATTATGTGTTTACCAATGCAAGTAATGGTGAATCTCATATATTTAAAAATGAGGGTCAACATCCACAAAGTGGAGGAAAATCAATGATTTTTAATTACCCTCCTCTTTAGACTCTACAAGTTTTTCTATTTGCTTTAACATTTTTACATGAGCATCGTAAACATATTTGTGTTCTAATGTTTTATTAACCATCTTATCTACATCAAAAGTATTGGTACTACTCCAGTCAATCCCATCATTTCTATAGACCTCCCAGTCCCTATCACCGTCAATCTTTCCTTTTTGAGACTCTATATTTTTTAATTCTAAATAAGTATCTTTTTCAGTGTCCTTAAAATAAAAGAAATTAGGTTTAGGTTCTAAAAACAGTTCTTTTTTTACAATATCCATTATAGTGGTAGGTAATAGTACTAACATAGAATCTAATCTATCGTCCGAAGCGTTCCACCAAGACATTTCCTGCTTCTTACCAACCTCATTAATCTCCCAATATACCGCCCACTTAGTGTCAGTATCTCTTTCTATAATATAAATTAAAATGCCTTCTTTTGAGTAATTGTAGAAGGTAAGAGGATTTTCTTTACTAGAAGTACACCACTTTGTATTGTACCCATATTTTAAACTAGATTTTAAACTTAATGGTTTTACCACTAACCATTTCTTAGTTCTTAATATTTCTTTGTCGTTTTTCATATTAAAAATATAATAAAAATTAAAGAATAACGAATAAATTATTAAATAAATTAATTTATATGTTTTTTAGAAATAACCATACTACTTATAAACATTAAAAAAAAAGTAAAATGGAGATTTGGGAAATTATAGAAACACTACAACTTGCAGTTGAAGAAGAGAATTGGGAATTAGTTAATACGAGCATAAAAAATCTTGAAAGTATCAACCCTGAGAAAGACACAATGGAAGAATACTTTCAAGATGATGAGTACTAGTAGGTAAGATTAATTACCTTTGTAGAATTTAAGAATTGAGTATTGGTATTTAGGTACCATGTCCCATATGCCATTATTATTAGAATCTGTGAAAGTTTCACCCACATCGTATTGTCCATTATTATCACTATCCACAAACTCCTCATAACCTAACCATTCTTGATTAGTAGTTCTTAAAGTTAAAGTTTGGTCATAATTATCATAATCTATTAATGTGTATATTCTTTTTGTACTTGCAACATTGATTTCTATTGTTTGGTATTGAAAACCTACAGTGTAATAGAATTGGTGTGTGTAATCAACTAAAAGGTCCGAATATGTAAATTCCCATACCGTGGTGTTAGTTTTTATGCTATCTAAATGACATATTGGATTGTTAAATACGTATTCATAAGTTCCATTAACGTAATCCGTAACTTCATATGTGTCGTTACTTGCCATACCTTCAGTATGAACATATCTAGTTCCCTCTACGAATAACCAATCACCACTTAAATTAGGATAGTCCTCATCTATGGTAGTATTACCATTGTTATTTCCGTTTGGGTGATTCCCGTGTGGATTATGGTGTGGTGGATTATATGGTTCAGGAATTTCCTTTTCACAAGATGTAAAGATAGTTATAGTAGTGAAGAGGATGGAAAGGTACTTTAGAATTTTCATAGTATTAATGTTTTTTAAGTTAGACAAAATGATAATACAAAGATAAAAAAATATTATGGAATAACCAAATATTTATATAAAAAGTTTCAATGAAAAAAAGATTAACATTAACGGACCATTTACAATCAGTCATAAAAGAATTAAAGGCTGAAGGAAAAGAGGTAATGCCTGATTTTGAATCAGATACCTATGACAAAATAGAAACTTACTTAAATGAGAAAGTAAAAGAGGATGCTCATAATATTTTAAAAGCAGCTAAATTAGTTAGAGATAAATTTAAAACAACCTTAATAGAAGAAATAATAGTCGATATGTCTGATGAAGAAGATTACCTTAATGAGACAATAAATAAAAAAGTAAATAAAAAGATAACTAATCACATTAATAAATGGTTAGTTCAAAAAATGAAGAACAATGAATAAAACAATAGTTACCGAAGAAAGATTAATAAAGTTAATTCAAAGAGTTATAAAAGAACAAGAAGAATCTACTGATGTAAGTACAACTGATGTTGTAACTTCACATCCTTTAGCAGAAAAAGTGTTTACCGACATTAAGAATCATATGGAAGCTACAGCAGGAGCTTTTACCCTTAGAGATATTGGTACAACTGAAAATGTAGAAGATGACAAACTAAAAAAAACTTGGAAATGGAAAACTAATGACGGACATGTAAAAATTACAGCTTCATTAGACATCCAAATGATAGATAAATAAAATTATTAATGTTAAGTAAAGGACAAATAAAAAAATTACTAAAAGAAGAATTCTTTGGTGATGTAATGAAAGATATAGTAGGAGATGCTGCGATGTCTGCCGTTGGTGGTTTTGACGGTCTTGATTTATTTATTCTTATTCCTGCCATGCTAAAAAATCTAAGAGAATTAAAAACGGGTGTAGACAAAATTGAAGAGACAATACCTAAATTCAAACAGGAAGCGGCTACTTACAGAGATGAGTTATTAAATTATGCGGATGATGTAGTAATGGATTCGGTAGATTTAGGTCAAAGATTAGTTGAAGCAATGCCTGGTAGTTGGGTTGGGTCAGTTGGTTCTTTTATTGGTGGTGGTGTGTTAACCAACGCAGTACTACAAGCTACGGTAGTCCAAGATATAGGTGAAGAATTTAGTGAGTTATTAGCAAAAACACCAGATTCATTAAAAAAAGCATTGGATAAATCTGATGACGCACTTAACAGTATTGGTTTGGAGGGTGTACCCGATGCTTTAATAAAAGCCGGTGAAGCTTTAGAATTAATCAACCAATATGACGAATTTGTAAAAAGTACGACGGCAACAAAAGAATTAGGTGAACAAGAAGTTGGTGTAGACGGTGGTGGTGTATCAAGTGGAGTATCTGATGCTGGTGGAACAGGTGCAAGTACTTGGGAAACTGGATTGTCTAGAGGTCCCGCAAATCCAGTAGGTATGACACATTGGGCGGACACTTACACACTATCAAGAGGAAAAGCCAACCCATTGAGTTAAAAACGTGAATTTAATCACCATAGAACATATTTATATAGAAATAACATAGAGACTAAAAAATACGTACAAATGAATAACGAAAAACAATTACTCGAAGAATTACAAAGATTTAATCAAATCACTGATTATACTCCCGGTGAACCTACTGTAATTTCGGAAGAAAAAAGTAAGATTAATAAAACTCTAAATGAACAAGTATCTACAATTCCAGGAACTGGTTCCGACTTAAGTCAAGGTATTGGAGCTACACCAAAAAAAGGTGGTTGGGGTTCAGGATTACCAAAATGGATGAAAGGTGCTAACTTTGTAAAAGTAGGTTCATTAGCGGGTCTTGGAGGTTTAGCAACAAGTGAAGCTAGTGCAGACCCAGGAGTACAAGCTGTAGGTAATATTGTAGGTTTTGGTGGTACAGGTGCAGCGGTAGGTACAATGATTGCACCGGGTATTGGTACAGCAGTCGGTGCTCTTATAGGTGGAGCGGCTGGAGCAATAATGAGTTCATGGTCAGAAGACAATCAAACCTTAGCGGGTGGTGATGAAGCTTTTACACTATCTATGAACAATGAATTGTGGGAGGCATTCGACACTATAAAGAAAAAAGAAGATTTAGAGGGTCTAGAAATTATATCGTCTAGTGAGGCGGAAGCAATAGCAGATAAATTATTAACAGCAATGTATGGGGGTGGTACTAATGAAAATAGAATTATAGACGCTATTGATTTAGCACCTAGTTTAGTTGATGTGTCTAGAGTACATGATAAATTTGGAATAGAAAAGGGTATGTGGCCATCCTCTTTTAGAGGAACCTTAACTGAGTGGGTTGAGGACGAACTTACTAGTTCCGAACTTAATAGATTTAAAAATCAACTTAAAAATAAACCAGTATTAATTTATGAAGGTAAAGAAATTAACACTATACAGGATTGGGAGGAGTTACTTTCAACAGAACAAGAACCAAGTGATGACGATAAGAGAGCACTTGCATTTGCAGAACTATGGAAAAATTACCCATGTGTTGTTGCAACAGCACAAAGTGGAGAATACGAAACTAAATGGTCTGATGATGATAAACAAGTAACTCTTAGAACAGGAGATGCAATGGCAAGATTTAGTTATACTGGAAAATATAGATATAAAGGACCAGCTAGTGACGGTAAAGTAACTCCAGTTGGGACATATAGTTGTTCTGGTGATGAGTTATCTTTTGATGAACTTGATGATTCAGATATGACAATAAAAGAAAGTCGTAAATTAAGTAATATATTAAAAAGTAGAAAAGTAATAAAAGAACAAAATAATATAGAGTTTGGACAGATGGTTTTAACTTTACCAGAACCGGTAGCAACAGAAAAAGAAACTGAAACTACAGATGATGGTAAAAAAACAGTTAAGAAAACAACTACAGTTTATACTACAGCACCTTCTTTAGCTGATGTAGTAGCTGGTAAGGCTCAAATCAAACAAGGACATATGGGTGATTCTGTAAGAGCAATACAAAGTATCGTAGGTGCACCGGTTGATGGAAAATTCGGTCCTGTAACGTATACAGCGGTTAGAGCATATCAAAATGGTAATGGATTAAGTGTTACTGGTATAGTAGACCAACAAACAGCAAGGTTAATAACAAACGCTGGAGGTTCAAAAGAAAAGGTAACAACAATAAAGAAAACGGAAGAGGTAGCAACAGATAAAGATGAGGAAAATGTTAATTTAGTTGCTTATGAAATGGAACAAACAAACAGTGAAATTGTAGACAATCAAATTAATCAACTTAATAAAGCAATCGCCAATCAACCAACAAAACAAAAATGTATCCAATTAATTGGTACTGCTGCAGCTGGTTGTAAAATGGGTGTAAAAAACATTAACAAAAATTCTTTAGCTCAATGTTATAATTCATATAATTTTGGATTTAACAAAGTGGGTAGGTCTGGTAAATCCAGAAGGGTGAAAAAATGTTATGGTTTAAAAGGTAGAGGAAACGTAGGAGGAGAATAATAAAAACAAATCAAATTTAAATAAAATGAGTAATAAATTAACATTAACAGAATCAGAATTAATTAAATTAATTGAAGATACAGCGAGAGAACATCTTTTAGAAAGAGAGAAAAAGTCGGACCCTAATTTTGATTCTAAAGTTAGAAAAGTATCTAGAAGATATGGTAAATTATTTGAGAAACATTCTAAAAGTTCTAATGATGTAAAATTTGAATCTTGGATGAATGAGACTATTAAATTAAAGAAACAAGGTTATACCGATAATGTCTTGGGTGAGGCTTTAACCATTCACACTAATTTATTAACAGAGGTAGAATTAGTAGCGGGTGGTGGTTCATGGATTCGTGAGGGTGTGTGGAAATGGATACTTGGTTTTATGGGTATAACAGACCCAAAACTACAAGCAGCTATAGCTATTCCTTTAGGTAACGTTGGGTTTTTTGACCTACCGAAACTATTAAATTGTGATTTTTTAGTTGGGGTACTATCTGAAGGTGTAATTGAATATTTAATGGATGTTGGTGTCAAAATGGTAATGCCTGACGCAGGAATGATGACAAATGGAATTAGAAATGTTGTGGCAAAAACTATTGAGGGTACCGAAATGAAAGAAAATGTTGAAGAACAATTAAGACAAATGGTGTGTGGAAAATTAGGTGAAAAGAAGAGTAAGGTTGATGATTTAATGAAAGATAAGAAAAAAGAAGACACCAAAACAAAAAAAGGGGGTGATGATTGGAGAAGTAAAGCAATGGGATTCGTTAAAGATGGTTTAGGTAAAAGTTCTGATAGTAAAGGTGGTTCAAAAGAATGGTACGATGATATAGTACAAAGTGTTATGGCTGGACTAACCAAATAAATTAGTTAAAATATAGTTATAATAAAAAAGGTCCTTTCGGACCTTTTCTTTTTTGGTGGAGATGGGGGGTATCGAACCCCCGTCTTGTTCATCGTAAATTAACATCTATCCTACACGTTTAGTTTATTCATTTTGTTGTCGGACTTAATTTTATAGAATAAACAACATTCAAATCAGTCCCAAGTCCCCGTATACATAATACCGGTCGAGAACGTTACCGGGTTCGATTTGTCTACATGACATTCCAAAAACTAAAGACACAAATCTTAAATTCTTTAGATGGAATGTAACAACTTCGTAGTCTAACTACGCTGTCGCTAATGACTCCTCACGGACAAGTCCAAGAGTAGCCATGGTATCTAATACGTCACCGTTTAGAAATTGTGAATCAGTTTTACAAGCTTAATTCAGGCTTGACGTGCTGACACTAATCGACTGATGCCAATCAATTCCAGTCATCCCCATATTTTTCAAAGAACATTACTACAAAGATAATAAATATTTGTTAACTAACAAAGAATTTCTGGTGGTTCATTATCTTTTCTTTCTATTTTAAATGGTTGTGGTGGATTAACGTAATAATTTCCCCCATTATCCTTTATAGATTTACAATTAGAAGTGTCTACTTCTTTTAAATTATCTACAATAGTGTCCCAGGTTTTTTTAGTAGGCATAAATTCAGTAGAGTCCATAATTCCTTTTAACCAAAAAATAAATTCATTTGCTTTCATAATATAAGAGTTTAATAAAAATATAATAAAGTTAATTCATATTTAAAGGATATTTATTTTTAAAGAACATAATATGAAAAAAATTTTTCTATATATACTAGCCGTACTCTCTTTAAATGTCTCAGCACAGAACAGTTGGATTAATATACAATTATTAACAGATAATTATCCTACAGAGACATCATGGAATATAACACCACCAGGTGGTTATCCTATTATTATTCAAAATGATTCAGGAATGTTACCTAATACATTGTATGATACTACAATTGCATTAGGGGGAACAATTATTGCATCTATTTTTGACCAATATGGTGATGGATTAGCGGCTTCGCAATGGGGTGGAACTGATGGATGGTTTCTTATACAAAATGATTGTCAAGATACAATTATGTATGTTGCAGGTGATTTTGGTGATACTTTAGTTAATACA
>TARA_R110002012_G_scaffold300941_1_pt1 | contig 24313 bp, 24 predicted proteins | sample TARA_R110002012 | Tara Oceans TARA_R110002012 (sample SAMEA4396515) | marine metagenome | biome: Westerlies Biome; feature: [DCM] deep chlorophyll maximum layer (ENVO:01000326); material: water (ENVO:00002006), including particulate matter (ENVO:01000060) such as... | depth 40 m | reverse complement strand
GGTGATGCGCTCCCCTTGGTTGTTCTTGTAGTGCTCGTTGGTGGCCATGGTCAGGCGTGCCACTCGTTTCCCTTTCTCAAGGTCTGTGATCACGGGATCTTGTCCCACATTACCGATCAACTGTACTTTGTTTCTTAAACTGCTCATAATAAAAGGTTTTAAATGCCTGCCCTTTGGCAGACGGGTTACTGATTTCCCCGTATCTCCATGCAATTGTGTGTGGATTTTAAGGGGTGTTTGTTTGCTTCTTGGGTGCGCAGCACAATAAACGAAGTGGGTTCTGTCAAGGCTTTTGAACAGAAATCGGGAGGCTCCGCGACCTAGCAAAACCTTTAGCCGTGCCTACGGCTGGCAAGGTTTTCAAGGAAGTGGAAACCCTATTTGTGAGCAAAACCTGTCTTGGGCTTGACAGGTTCCATAAGGGCCCTAGGAATTCCTTCCGACCCAGGCCCGTTCGAGCGTACGGAAAGTTAAGCGAGCTAAGGGGATGGCGTCCTGATTGGAATTCCTTGGGCACTGCCCTGTTTTTCGATGCCCCGAAAAACAACCAGGGCTTCTTTTATTATGAACCCCTTAAAATCATCAGACCAATGACAGGGCTTTAGGAACCCACGAGCAAAGCCCCAAGAAGGGTTTGCCGGGGATGACGTGAAAAAGCACTGGAGGTTGGGCTTCCTTGTTTGACCGATTCCCGATAGTATTTAAATGGCTTTGATGACCAAAAAAACTCCCGATACTTCAGCTACCGGGAGTCGATGTTTTGGCAATGGCGATTCCTTCAGGGGGTTGTCCCCTCTTGATGCCGGACCGGAACACTTAGGCCATTTCAAGGACGGTCTGGAACAGCTGTTTGTCCAGACGCTCCTGACGTGAAAAGCTTCGTTTCAGGGTACCGTGCAATACGGCATTGAAGGCATTGTAGCCCAACCAGAGGTTTGGGGCAGTGCCCAACAATACGGCCTCATTGTCCAATATGTCGATGACCTCACGAGCCTTTTTGGACGGGTTTGCGTTCTTGTCGCTGCACTCATAACGGAACAGTTTGGTACGTTCCAGCACTTCCCTTACGAAGGTCTTGGTGTCCACCAGTTCGACGGCCATCATTTGGCTGAACCTGTCGGAGATGGTATAGAACTCGTTGTCCATGAATTTTTGGAACAGCCCCTCCAGTTCGGGCATGATCAAATGGACACTGTTGGTACTGTGCTTAATGGAAAAGGCAATCTCCGACTTTCTGTAAAAACAGATATTGGAACTGTGCTAGCACACAAGCTTGATACAGCTATCCCTCTATGTCGGTAATCCCGAATCCACGAGTCCAATATCCAGTTTACCAATCATCGTTGACGGCCCAACAGGATATGGAAATCATGGAAGGATACTGCCCAACTGATTCAAAAAAAGTAAAATAACTCTATTGTATTGAAGATACTTAAATACCATCCTGCGAATTACCCTTAGAACTTTATTTTGGAACTCGTCCAGAAAAGATAGGCAACTTTAACCCGGCATAGACATCAGCCCCCATGGTATCATCTCCCGTTAAGACAGATAAAATAGAGCCCGAACCCACATATAGTGGCCCAAACCTTAATCCTGCGCCCCATTGGAACCCGAGATGTTCGGAAATGCTCAACGGAGCATACATGCTGAACCATTTGGTTTGGTACCTGGGTGTTATTGCGTATCTATTGATAACACTACTAGCGTTGAGAGTGGAGTTGGAGACCATTGATATGTTGGCATCCAAATTGAAATACCATCTAGGAGCAAAACGATAATCTGCGGTAAGATGAATTGCCGTGGGCAGTTGGGCCGTTTGCATGACATTTCTTGTCAACTCTGTATAATAACTATCGAATAGGTCCAATAAACCCTCTGCATTGTCCACATCCTCTTGACTGACCGAGTTCGTAATGTCATAAAGCTTTTCTAGTCCTGTATCATACGCAATAGTACCGATGTCCATTAGGGACGCTCCTATTTTCAGGGTATAAGGGAGGTTCTGATTTTTTCGCCATTCAAACAGCAATCCCAAATCGAATCCAAAACCTGAACCTGCTCTGTCAAACACGTAGTCCTGGAAATCGGTACTATACCCATAGGTAATCTGCCCACTGGATTCCAAACTTCCGACCGATTGGTTATTGGGTAGTACAATACCATTGACCCTATAATCGATGGCCACATTTTCTCCTTGAACATAACTGTTGGCGTACCCTTGAAGATATTTTACCGAAGCCCCTACACGTAACACAGTATGAGCGCTTTCGATCAAAACCGTACCGAACGAGAGCCCGATTTCCGACCAGGCGTTGCCTTGCGCATAGAAATCACCCTCCTGGATGGAATAATCGGAGTTGGCATCAAACGCTGAGGAAGTATTCTCGAAAGTCTGTCCATTAATATCCCGGATGTTCACCCAGGCACGTCCCCTGGTGAATAAGGCCATAGTGGTCTTTTCGCCCAAGCGAACCGAAAAGGATGGCCCCAGTACATCCAGGTTGCCAAACAGAGTATTGGAACTACTAGGGGATTTTTTGGCCTGCGTACTAAAATCATAATCTGCCTTTACCGCATCCCCCAAAGAAACACTATAATAATCGTTTCCTACAAATCCGCTGACACCCAACAAATTGATATCGGTACGATAGGGCATTCCAGAAAGGGCGGCAGGATTTGAAATAACCGTGTGCACACCACTATAATTATCCGATAGAAACCCGATATAGGACTGCGCCGAAGCACCAATACCACAAATGAGCATAACTAGTGAAAAAAACTTTTTGATAGACATAGCTTCCTATTTTGAGGTTTTGAACAATTTGCATGAACCAACTTTCCTAAAAAATTTCAAACTACTATTCTTGAAGGTTCTTTGAAAATTGAAAGAAACATGTGTAACCATACCTGAACAACCGTACTATTTTACGGGTTACAGCGCATATTAACTCTATCTTCCCTAACCTGATTAAACCGCCCTTAAACCTTTATGATCTGAATCATGTGTATCCATTACATTACCAAGCCTGAAATGGGCCTACAACAAAAAAGTGGCGACCAAATAAAAGGCATGCCGCTGGTTTTTGGTTATCCATCTGGTTTTTAAGTTCTTTCATTTATTATAATCCAATCTCAGGGATACCGGCTTTTCGTTGCATTGGAATAGGGAAGATTTTTTTGATAAAGCAACAAAAAAATACCTTAGTAGTTATTATGGACTTAATAGATTTGGGCACCGTATTCGGCGAGGAGTGTACCGCGGAGAAGATAGCCAATCTTCGCATCTTTTTTGACGGCTTGTCAGCAGCTATTTTTCCTGCCAATTCTACAAGAATTGCTATATTGCAGACCAAGTATATGAAGAAAGTAACGCTGCCCCCGAACCACTACATCCTGTTCTCAAAGAATTTGGAAATAGAGAAATCAATACCCCCAGTGATGTTAACTTCACCCCTTATCTTTAGCCCATAACATTTTATGCCAAAACAACTGTTAGTTTTTTTTCTTGTGCTCCCAGCTTTTCTGTTTTCACAGGAAACGGAAAGAAAAGGAAGGTTTTTTTTCAATATCGGCCCGGAATATCGGATAACTCCGATCTATGGGACCAGGGCCTACTCAAATCAAATCATGTACACCGACCCGGATGCACAAAATTCCGGTATGGCACTCCATATTGGTTTTGATTACTACATCACCGAAAATTGGAGCATTGGATTCCAGAATTCGTTTCGATATGACCTAGTGACGGCACAAATCGATTCCTTTGGTCCTTCAGGACCGGGAACCGCTTTGGAAACCAGGAAAGACCTATTGATAGGTTACCATTTTGCCCTGGGCTATCGTTTTCAGATATTCGGCAAAGGGGATTTACTGCTAAATGCAGGGTTTTCCCTTTTGAACCGTAATAGCGAGTTCACCATTAAGGAATCCATTTATGACAACAATGGACAACAGATCGGTACGATCACCTCTTTGGCCGATTCCAAGTTCGGTGCCAATAGCTTCGCACTGGGGTATGGAAAAGGGAGGTCAAAAGTAATGCTGGGGATTTACTTTACCCGAAGCTCTGGCTATTTTGAGAACAATGCTTCCTTTATGATACCCTTCCTCACATACCACTATCGCTTGGGAAGATTATGACGTAGTCCAAGACACTCCAGCGGGTGTCTTTCCAGACTCAAAGGGTAATCTTTAACAGCCCCAACAACAAATCATTGGGCCAATTTCAACTATTTCGCAAGGGAACCATACCACATCATATTGCCCCAATTCAAGTTTTTCGATTATCGAAATAATGGGGCATTATAATCCTGTAACATCGTACAGCGCCACTCCCAAACACAACTGTTTTGAACCTATAAAAACATCTTAATCCCCGTAATTCCATAATCCAGTACCTGCTCTTGGGATGGTCCCGTAAATACACTTATTCCTTTGATACGGGCAAATGCATGAATTTCAGTTGCGGAACTTGGTCACGCAACAGGCTTGTCCAATGTTAACATTTTCGATACAGAATTTTATAAGGCATGACTTCAAACAGATCGTAGGGAATTGGCTCCTTGGGTTGAACGACCTAAGGGCCAATAAATCCATGTCCCCTAAAATCGAACTAAATCCAAAAAAGAAGGACTTTTGGCATTATATGACCTGAAGGCGTACAATTATCCGATCCATGTAAAAGGCAATATTTTCAGTACCCGTACTACGACCCATCGGATGATGCCAAGAACCTAGCTTCCGTATCCCTTGCGATTTATGATGACTTGAAGAGCGGCAGCGATGTGTCTTCCTCCCAGCTACCTTCAAAAGTGGTCGAACAAGCTTCCCGCTTTGATGACAACCAATTACCAAGAGCATCGCCAACTTGTCCCCATCTATGGGAAAAGGGGCAAAAAATTGATAAAAAACCCTCCAAATATGAACTAAAAAGGCGACCCCCACGACCCGCTATTTTTTCTAGGCAACACCTTAGGGGATTATCCCGATAGTCCTGGGTCATTAGTGGGCCATCCACTTGTACTAGTGGCTTTTTTTATCTTACCACAAGCCATTTTATTTGGCACTCATGGATTGCAATAGTCACAATACATGGGGTCCTCGCCTGTTTTTTTATGTGGATACATTTCTTCTTGTGCGTATCCGCAGTGTTGACATGAATAGCGGTGACTTAACGTTGATCGGGTTGGTGATCCACATAAATTACAGGCCAACCCTTTTTTTACGTCGGTAACGCCAAATCCTGGCACCTTACATGCTGGGCAATGAGAATTTACCTTATCCACCAATTTTTTGGCTGCATTTTCAATTACAGACATTCGGGTAGGGTTATACATGGCCCTCATATCTGTTTCCACATAAACAGCCTTAGACACGTCAATGAACTTTTTAAAGTTTTTTTTGAGTACCTTGACATCCGTTATCCCCTTGATTATAGCCGTATTATCTTTTTTTTTGATTTACGAAGTATGAGTCCATGTGTTGGAAATTTAACCGCTTTTGCAAAGTCTAAAAGTTCTTGCTCGGATTCAATTTCCTTACCATTGAAATTGGTTTCCATGCTTAATTCCCTGGCGATTATTTCCAAATTATTTTTCCTATCGATAAAAATCAAAAACTCATCGTCCGCACTTGCCAAAAATATCGTGGGATGGGCACCAAAGGAACCTTCACTGGCAACGCCCAGATCACAGTTGTTCGCTTCCATGGCCAACAGACATTTTCTCCTGGCGTTTGCAATGGGGTCAAGTTCTCTTTTTATTTCTCCTGAGAAAGTTCCCAATATATCAGTATCAAAACGTTGATCTACAAAACATGATACGCCCAGATGTTTTTCCAGAAGAGGCGCAATAACTTTTTCCTTTCCATGTTTAGTGGCAATGAGAAGCCTTCTATTTTCAAAAACCGAAGTCATGGAGTGATCTATAATTATTTTGTAGCTCTTTCCAGCCTGTCGTTTATGGATTTGCCCAATCCTATATCCGGCAACCTTTGAACTACTATGATATCTAAATTCAAATCGTCCAGGATGTGAAGTGCACCGTATAAATTAGAAGCAGCTTCTTTTAGATCTCCCTGCTTTGATAAAATCTCCAGGTGTTTGATGTTTGAAGCCGTTATCCCTTCCGAAAAGCTTATTGCACCCAATGTTTTATTCCCATGTTCTGCGATAAAGCTTTCCATGTTATCTACAAGGTATGTTTTTGTTTTAGGTGAATAGTGTTTGGCCAACATCCCTGGTGCATCGGGGGCTTTTTCTTTGATGTTTCCCAGTTTGATCTTGCCCACGACCTTTTCAATGTCCTCTATCGAGATAGCCCCCAACCTATAAAGTATGGGGGTATTACTTTCAAATCCAATAATGGTAGATTCCAATCCGTTTTTACACGCTCCGCCTTCGAGGACCATTGGTATATCATTCTTAAAATAAGCTGCTACGTGCACTGCATTCGTTGGACTAATGCGATTGAATGGATTTGCGCTAGGCGCGGCCAGCGGAAATGATAATTCCTTTAACAGCTTTAGGGCGATCGGATGATCGGGGATCCTCACGGCAACGGTGTCCTTGCCCGCTGTTATCACATCAGGAACAATGTGGTTTTTCTTTAAGACCAAGGTTAAGGAACCGGGCCAAAAAGCCTCAGCAAGACGTTGGGCCTTGGCAGGAAAATCGCTTACGATTTCATTTAACTGTTCGATTGCATGAAGATGGACAATCAAGGGATTGAACAATGGCCTTTGCTTTACTTCAAATATTTTACGAATAGCTTTTTCACTGTAAATATTCCCTGCCAATCCATAAACTGTCTCCGTTGGTATCGCTACGACATCTTCCCCATTCAAGATTTCAACCGCCTTACTTATGTTAGCTGAAATGATACTCATAATTACAGTATATTATTGTCAAATGCGATAGGGATTCCAAAGCTGGTTTCGTTAAAAACACCATTATCATAAATCAAATTTCCATTGACAAAAGTCTTTTCTATGGCCGTTTGAAATGTAGTTCCTTCCAATGGCGACCACCCACATTTATACAGGAGGTTGTCTTTGGAAACGGTCCATGGACTGTTTAAGTCCACCAAGGTTAAATCCGCATAGTGACCTTCCCTAATAAATCCCCTATTTGCCATATGGTAAAGTTTCGCAGGATTATGGCACATTTTCTCCGCTATTTTTTCCAATGAGATCAGCCCTTGCTTATAATATTCCAACATACAATTGAGTGCGTGTTGTACCATTGGCGCCCCTGACATGGATTTAAAATACGTTTGTTGCTTTTCTTCCAAGGTATGTGGGGCGTGATCTGTAGTTATGATATCGATTCTATCATCGAGCAGTGCTTCAAACAGGCCTTGTGCATCCTTTTCCGTTTTTATGGCCGGATTCCACTTTATCAGCATACCTAGTCGATCATAATCTTTATTCGTAAACCATAAATGCTGCACTGAAACTTCAGTGGTTATTTTTTTCTCTTGTAAAGGAATATCATTTCGAAAAAGCTGTGTTTCCGCTGCTGTTGTCAAATGCAGGATGTGGAGTCGGGCATTGTGCTTTTTTGCCAAGTGAATGGCACGTTTGGTCGCTTCAAAACAACCTTCAGCACTTCGTATGATCGGATGGAATTCCGCTGAAATATCCTCTCCATATCTTTCTCTAAAGTGCTTTTCATTGGCTTCCACAGTTTCTTCCTTCTCCGAATGAATAGCGATAATCGATCTGCAGTTGGCAAAAAGCTTTTCCATAGTGTCCGGACTATCTGCCAACAGATTTCCTTTTTTGGTAAAATATAAACCGTCGTCGGAAACACCGATAAATTGGCTGGTATCCATCTCGACCACCTCATCAATGTTATCCGCATTGACCCCTAGAAAGAAGGAATAGTTTGCCAGGGATTTTTGGGAAGCAATCGCATATTTTTCCCTTAGGCTCCCCACGGTCAAACTATTAGGTACCGTATTGGGCATATCAATAAATGAGGTGACTCCACCAGCTATAGCAGCCTTGCTTTCGGTATATAAATCGCCTTTGTGCGTAAGTCCCGGGTCTCTAAAATGGACCTGCCCATCAATAATTCCAGGGAATAGGTGTTTTCCTGTTCCATCGATCACTTGGTGATTTGAACTCATCCGGACATGTCCAATCCTATGAATAAGTCCTTTGGATACTAGTACATCTGCGATGACCAATTTCCCTTCATTTACAATCGTGGCATTCTTGATTAAGATCTTTTGTCCCATTGTCCAATCCCTGCTACAAATCTCGGTTTGGTCACGTTGCCGCTGCGGTAATCTGCCCCAAACACCTCTTGGATTTTGCATAAAAGTACACAATTTGTGACATAAAGTATAGCGGGGCTCAAGCAGGTTGAATTTCCTACACACCCAGCTAATATCCAATAATCTCTCCTTCAGCTTTTTGATAGACACAAAGCGTACTATTGGGAGGTTTGATCAATGCTTTATCCTGCTTTTAGGGATTTCAACCTCATTTGATACGTGTTTTTCGTTTTAAGATGGTAGGCCACAGCGGTCAATCCAAAGGTACCGACAGACAAGAACGCGCCATGGATGGGCTTTGTACCACCCCTTGTCCGATCACGGAATGCGACCTTCCCCTTTGGTAAAGTATGCTAAGGTCACGACACCGACCTAAACACCCTTGCCAATCATCAAAAACATATCGGATCATGGCGCTTTGATACCTCCAGTAAGCCATTGCCCTAAAAGATCATTCCCGTCCTTTGAGGGCAGGTCATGTAGGCCCTTTTAAAAAAAACAGTTATTTTTAAGCTTCATTTAAATGCGCTCACTACGCATATACATGACCCAAACTACCTACTATGGACATGCTTGATATTGCTTATCTGGAAACGATGCTATTCACCTCAATTTTCGGTGTTTTTGGGATATACCACCTGCTCTCTTTCTTTGTTTTAAAGCACAAGGTTTTGTTCTATTATTCCATTGTCCTTTTTGGGATGACCCTGCACTGGAGCCTTTATTTCTTTACAGACGGCATGTTTGGGGATACAATTTCCATTATGGCCGATAAAGCCTCCCTGAGCACGGCCATGATCACCACTTTGGGGTTATTGCTGTTCACCAGGAACTATCTTAATATCAATGGCCATGACCATCCCAAATTATTCAAGGTTTACAGGGTATTTATTGGCCTTGTGGCCACCCTCCCCTTGTTCCATTTCACCAACAACCTCATCTTTGGACTAGGATTTCTGAATGATGCGTTTGTGCTGTTGGCGGCCCTTATGGCCATGCTTTCCATATTCCTCAATATACTGTCAGGCCTGTACTTGTTCCGTGCCCATCAATTGAACCGGTATTACCTGTATTCCCATGGGCCCATTTTACTTGCCGCCCTGCTCTATATCGGGACCTGGTTCCTGAAAAGACGTTTTGATTTCGATGCGGGTCCAATGGTCACCACCACTGTCGTTTTAGTGACGGTTCAGCTGGTTCTATTTTCCATATTGATCGGGTACAAGTTCAAGACCATTGAGGAGGAAGCCATTCAAATACAGCTTGATTCGAATACAAAACTTCAACATGAGATTGATAAAAAGACCAAAAAACTACAAATTGCCAAAAGAAAGTTAGAAGTTCAAAACGCTGAACTTGAGCAAATCAATCAACTTAAAAATAAGTTGTTTTCGTTGGTCGCCCACGATGTCAGGACACCTTTAAGTAATTTCATTTCCATGATTGACCTGATGGAAACCGAACTAAAGGATAGTGAACTAAAACCCTTTACGGTCCAGCTAAAAAATGAAATTTCCGATCGGGTTTCCATGGTGGACAACTTACTGCAATGGTCCTATAAGCAATTGGATGGCATGACCATACATCAGAAGGTCTGTGATGTGAAGCAGGTGTTCGACCTCATTGCCAATGAATTTGAACGATCGCTGGAGGATAAAAATATTTCGCTTGAGATCAAGGCTTCGTACCCCAAGCTCTTGATCGATGAAAACATGTTCAAGGTCATCCTCCGAAATTTGATTTCCAATGCTATTAAATTTAGTCAGGGCGGTCAAAAAATAGTTTTATGGTCCCAATATAATGAGGGGTATATCGACATAGGGGTAAGGGATTTTGGTGTGGGCATGAATGCCGACTGGATCCAGAACCTTGAGAACAATGGCAGACCCAGGAGCACAGAAGGCACAAAAGGGGAGAAAGGTACGGGATTAGGCTTATTGATCGTCAAGGATTTTGTAGCCATGAACGGTGGCACATTGCGCTGTGAAAGTGAGGTCGACAAAGGAAGCAACTTTATAGTGCGTTTTAACATTGCTGCTACCGATTAGGAGATTTCACCTATACCTAACCCGACTAGGGCAAAACCCAGTAACCCCTACAATGTTACACTAATAAGATGTAAGGATAGCTCAGCAAAGGGTATGGGCCAACAAAAATTGTTTTTAAAAAAATAAAACCATTTGAGTTTGTTTAATTTTACTTACATTGGATATTATTTGAATTTTTTTCTTGGATTGAATTATTCTTCCCCATAACAGTTCATTGGGATGGATACCGTACCCGTGACTTCTATTTGGATGCGCAGTACCCATTTCCACTAGAAGAATTAAACCCTATGTATGGTTAAAAAAATAATGGAATTGTACGGGGAAGACTTCCAAAGTGAAATGCTTCAAGTATCCTATTTACGGTGGGAGCCCTTCAGTGGGTCCGCTGAAATCCAACTTAACATTATCGGTTCCACCCTATTGGAGTTTGTATTGGATACCATCGATTATTTGGTCACGATTCATGGCAATGCCCAGTATACGTTCTTCTTCTTCGACAACAATGGCATTTTGCAAAAGCCTCCCATAAAATATGACCTTTCTACATCCCCCTTGGTTAGCGTGAAATACAATTTCGTTTTATTGCGACCAATGGAGCAGCAGGATAGCACCACTTTGGTACCGGACATCAGGTATATAAAAATTGAAGAATAATCGACTTCAATCCGTTTTCGACCTATGGACACCATGCCCTCATCCATACAACCAGTAGTACGGACCCGATAAGCGGTTTTAACGTATCCACGTGGAGAACCAGGTCTACTGGATTTGAGATACGCCCCGGTCCGCTGTCCACAAACCAATGTACCCCATCCGCATAGATTTGAAAAGGTTCCCCCTGGTTGATATTGGGGAGGGGCATATCCGATAGACCCCAGGGAGGAAGGTTTAAGGAAGTACACCAGCACTTATTTACGTGAAGTGAACGAGCTTATCACATCATAAGACTGAATATGGTCGAATACCTCTAAGTCCATACTACTATCTTTTTGGTCCTCCTAAGCCCTTTTTTCCTTTACTCCCGTCCTGGATGCCCAAGTTGAAATTCTTCGAAAGGTTTTTTTTTTGACCTATTTCCTTTTGCATCCTCTTGATCGACGTATCATAAAAAAAGTTGACTATCGCCAACATATTGTTGTGCTTCTCGGAAGCTTTGAGCGCATCGATGTATTCTTGTCTATCCTCCTTCAAAATGATGATATGGGGGTGTTTGAACTTCTCCAGAATAAAATTGGACAGCAAGCGGTCCAACCTTCCATTGCCATCCGGGAAGGGATGGCTGTAAATGAACATTTGGTGGAATATGGCACTCAATTCCAAAGGATGCGTTTTTTTATTTTTGATGGCATCGTCAAAACTGGCCAGAAGCCTAGGCATGTTCGCTATAGCCTTTTTGGTATCACGGAATACAGTATCACCGGCCGCCATTTGGGTCTTGGCATATTCCCCGGGTCTATGGCCTTTATAGGGCAACGTGTTTTTGGTCAATATTCTATGTACCGCTCTAACGAAGGATTCATTGAAGTCGGAACCCTGGTTTTTCAAAATATGATCGTACGCATTGAAATGATCCATTATTTCGAACGCTTCCAAAAGCGTCTTGTTGACAAGATTAACGGCATATCCCTTTTCCTTAAGTTCCCTGGTGTCGTCCACGCTGAAGCTATTGCCCTCAATACCACAACTATGGGCCGAAAACAGAATTTCATTGTATTTCCTGAAATCACCGGCATCAAAGGCAGATACGATTATTTCATCGTATTTTTCCTTTAGGGAGTCGTATTTTTTCCTAATGGCGACGAACGAATCTTTTCCTTCCATGGGTTATTTGATATTTAAGTCGATTGCTACTTTCTGTTGGGCCTGTCTTTCGGCTTTCCAGAACATTCTTTCGGTCCTGTTCCCATTGTCCGACCCTATTTTATTTTAGGACTTTGTCCTCGTTCTTTACCAGATAATCAAAGGCCTTGTTGACCAGTTCGTTCAATTTCATTTTTTTCCTTTCGGCCATTATCGAGAGCTCCCTGTGGATTTCACTGGACGTACGGATATTGAACACCCCCCTGTAGAACCTGTTAGGTTCTTTGCCAAGCTCCTTGCAGGTGTCAAGATAATCGTCGACGGACTCTTCAAAGGCCCCCTTCAGCTCTTTCACGGACCCGCCCTCATAGGTCACCAGATCGCTTATTCCGATCACCTTTCCGTGCAGCAGGCCGTCCCTTGAACTATACTCCACGGAACCGAAATAACCATTATGTTCCAAATTGTCCGACATTGATTCGATTTTTCCTGATCCTCTTTATTAACTACTGTTTCGGTCGTTCGTGACCTTGACAAAAAGCTTTTTCATTATATCCATTACCAAAGATACTAAAATGCAACTATTATTTAGTTACTTTATATTTTTATATGGTATGTTCATCTCCACTCCCTTTTTGGACATGGTCACAAACTATGTTAGCGAGTGCTAGAAGTTGTTCTACTATCTTTTCCGCATCTTCTTCCGAACAATCCTCAAAACCTTCGTAAGTTCTGAGTCATTTACTGTTGAATATTTTGTTTTTCTGCTTTTGCTCAACTATTGAGTTTGACATTTTTCGCACATATCGGCAGCTCCTGTGTCTTGAAGGTGACTTCCGTATTTGTAAAAGCAGGCTTTAATTTACCTTTTTTATTTTATGAAATCCTTCGCGGAACCTGTATTTTATTCCATACTTATGAATACCGGTCAACAACTCTTGGTATTCTTGGCTGGACGGATTTTTTTCCTGAATATCCTGTTCACACAAACGATCTTACCATTACTTTGCTTAATTTCCAGATTTTGAAAATCATGCTGCTTTAATATATCAATGATACGGCCTTCCGTATTTATCCTTTCCAGTCCTTCGATTACATCGACCTCCCCATTTTTGATGATCAACTTGATGGATAGGAACCTTTTGTTCCTTATCATCTCCAATACTTGGATTTCGGAGAGCGACAATCCTGAAGGTCCTTGTTCGTTACTGTTTTTCATACGTTTTAATTTTAAAGATTCGATCCTTTCCTTTTTTTCTTCTTTCTTTTGGACTTTTTTCTGATATCATCATCTATGAGTTCCAGCCTGAAAGGAGTCCATTCCGATTCTTCAATTAAGGGTCCGATTACTCCATCTCCTTCAATTTTTCCCAGATGACCTTTTGATTGCTCAAAAGGATTTTCGGGGCCTTTCGCACTTCTGTCAATTCTTGGTTCAGGCCCGATTGACGTTCCATGGTTTCTTTCGCCAGTATGATGAGTTCCTCGTTCTTTTTCATTAGCCGATAGTATAACCGGACGGTCTCTTGTTTGCTTATAATCGATGTGTTTTATAATACTGTTCCATGAAAATTTTTTACCGAGCGTACTGCCCTTATATACAACGCCTTGATATTTGAACGATATGCCCGAGACTCTTCCCGTGGTTTTGCTAATGTTGAATCTTGGCGATATATGTTGCCCCTCCAGTAACGTGATAAATTCCGTTGTATCGGTTGATTCTGAAATCGCCGAACCGATTTTGTCCTGAAGAACAAGTCTGATCGGAACATTGCCCGTTCTCAGGGTCTTCTCTATTTCTTTTTGTGTAAGCGATTTTTTGGTACTCGTGTTACCTACGATTTGGGTCAGTCCGTATTTCTTTTCCAAACCGTTGAGTATTTCCCGACTTCTTCTTTTAATGTTGCTGTCACTTACCGTTCTGCCGGAATACCTGACCCTATTGGCTATAATATGGATATGCTCATGTTCGGTGTCCGTATGCCGGTACATAAGGAACTGGTTGTTATCGAATCCCAAGCCCACTAGGTAGTCACACCCGAACGCTGCGAACTCTTTATCATCTAAATAGTCCGAGTGCGGCAGGTTCAGGGAAACATGGAGTACAGCTTTACCAAGGCTTGGACGAAGCTCCCTAATCAAATTGAATTCTTGCGTCATTTCAACGGAGGTGGAAAGCTCGATATTGGAATCGATCACGTACCCGACCCCTTCACGTACCTTTTTTTGATTGTAGGCCAGCACTCCATAAAAATCATTTCCTATGACTATCTTACCTATCATTGTTCGTGATATTTGATTTAAGGTATTGCAATACCGTTTTTACTTCCTCTAATTGTCTGTGAATGCTGAACGGGTCACGGATACCCGAGTTTACAACTTTGGCGATTTGGTTCAGGTTGTTTCCCACTCGGCTCAATTCAACAAAAAGTTTGCGGTCGGACGGACTTACCCTTTTCTTCGGCAGGGGCTTTTTCGTAATAATTCTTCGGATATATTCGGCAATGGACAGTCCGATGGTTTCCGCACTGACGGATACTTTTAAATAATCATCAGTGGTCATTCTAACATTGACCTGTATTATTTTCAGTGATGTCAACTCTTTTTTTGGTCTTCCCATTTCATTGGATTTAGTGTGTAACACAAAGCAACCTACAAACGAAGTGCGTAGGGTTTTTGTTAGCAAAAACACAACTTGCTTCGTGACCTTCGATTAACTTATGGCTAACCTACAGCAAGGCGATAAATAAAAATGGGTTTGGCGTACATGGATCGATGTACACCGAATACCGTCAATTTTGAAATAATTTCGTATGGGTATTTTTCAGGGAAAGAGCTGTTGCTAGAATTTTAAAATACATTTCGAAATATTCTTGTAGAGATAATAGGGCGGAAAGCCAATTTCTTTTTTGATAACCGAGCTGATTTTTCGCCACTCCTACTTCAATAAATACTGGAACGGGCCCATCAAAATATCATGGAAAATCCGGGCCCTCGGATCTTCTGTAACAGTCCTAGAGTCGTTCAGGGCTTTATAGGTCAATTGAATTTCACGATTAGCCAACTCCAAGGCCAGGTTATGATTATATCCGGAACCGATAAATTTCCGTTGCCAATTGGAATGTATAATAAAGGTGTTGATGGCAAAACCGATTCTATACTCAATAGAACGTAAATAAGCGTCGAGATACGGATAATCATCCAGCAAGGTCATGCAAAAATGAAGGTCGGGACGGGAATTCCCATAACCTATTTGCCTTTCCCATTCGGCAATTAGCTCGGGATAGGAGTTTCGGAATTCGATAACCGCTCTGGTCAATAAAAGGGTATCGTCCATTTTTTGACTTAAAGTTAATGGGATTTACTTTATCAAAAGTAATATATCAATGTCGGTTATCAACTGTTTTTTCTTCCCCTAACCACAAATGCCCAAAGCGCTGCTTTGGGCTTTCTTTGGAATATTGATTTTAAAGTTGAGGAGAGGGAAAAAGAAGACCACTAGGCTTTAAAAGGGTTACCTGAACGATGGAGGCCATCCCAAAATTGGGTTTTACGGACATTCAATCTTGCATTTTGATAAGTTCAAGCAACTATATCCTATCTATTGGACATACAGAGCATTCCAGCTATAATCAATGCTATATTGCCATATAGCAATAATCGTATGATGCCATAATAATATGACAATAGCTTCATATGATTATATGGGTTTATTAATTAATATCCATGCAATCAATCACTCTAGCATTCCAAAGATTCTTTTTGAATTCTCTTTAGTATATTTTAATTACTATTTCATTTTCGCCGGTATATTTAAACGGCAGTTGATAGCATCTTCAAAATCGATATTTTCTACTTCTTTCACAGTTCCGTAAAAGGTGAATTTTCGATAATACTAAAAAGAACGGAAAATGGAACTAAATGCCAATTTCCGCCTGACTACCTTGGGCTGAACTTTAAAACGGCCGTTATACAAAACCATACTAGATTTACTTTCTTAAAAAAGCTGATTATAAGGGATTACAGAAACAACCTAATAGTTAATCTACCTTCTTTCAAAAGGCCATTCATCTATTGGTGGTGAATGCCATTAAGGAATTTTTGCTTCAGGTCAAACGGAAATCAGGGGAGGCGAACATAGTTTTAATCAAATTCAGAGGCGATCATCCATTGTGCCAATCCCCCGGAAACTTAAATTTCACAACAATTAAGGTGCGATTCACAACAAAAAGAACAAACATCACAACAACGTGGTAGGTAATTCGTTAATCTAGTTGTTTAAAATAAGCAAAAACAAAAATAACTTTTAAGATTACAAAAAAGTAAATTATGAAAAACGCAAATCTATTCAAATCACTAGTTGTAGGAATAATGGTCCTTACCGTAATTGCCTGCAGCAAAGACGACGACCCAACCGCGAGTGTAACGGTCAATGGAACTACTTTAAGAACAAGCCCTTCGGACTTTACGGTTGGTGACCGATCCGATTTCAATGGTGATGTTGATGCAAGTTTTACCGGTAACGGCGGTTCCACTACTCGTATGTTCAGCTGGAACAACAATCTTAGTACGGCGGATTACAATGCCGATATCACAGCTACCGCAGAAGGTACCTTCAATATGATAGTAACTGACGCAGATGCAAATATCGTGTTGAACAGATCTTTGAACGGAGTGGTTGAGCCTGATTCTTTCTCCGGGGTAACCGATGCAGGAACTTCTGGGATATGGACGGTGACGATTACCGTAGAGTCTTTCAGCGGTGATGGAAGCTTTTCTTTAAGTGAGGGGAACTAGTCCTCTTAGTTTGTAAATATAAATATGTAGAAGCCCCTTTTCTGGGGCTTTTATTGTTTGAATCAGGAACTGTACTAAAAAAATAATGTTTTTCAAAACAAAACCATTTCGGGTAATTTTAAACATAAAACTTCATTAGTGGGCAATTAAAACCCATTGATTTTCAGTTGTTTAGAATTCAGTTCTTTGACATTTTTGTAACCGTAACCCGCAAGTATCTCTCTGACAGGGGTTTTGTCGAGTAGGGACATGTTCAGTATCTGCAATATTTCGTAGATACTGTGCCCCGATTTCAGCTTGTTCCCTATTATCGCAACAAGGCAATACGTAATGACGGCGCAATAGACCTGTATCTTGACCGCGTTCATGGTGGTCCCCCAGAACGATTTTATCTTCAGGTGCTGTTTCATCCATTTGAAGAACAGCTCGACCTCCCAGCGTTTCTTGTAGAGCAGGGCTATTTCCAAGGCGTCCAGATCGGTGTTGTTCGTCAGGAAAACGAACTCCCTGTCGGACTCCGCGTCATGGTATTTGATCCGCCGCAGCTTTTCGGGATACCCCTTTTTCGAATAGTGGCCTTCCAGCCGTCCTATCTGGTCGTACTTGACGCCTTTCGCCCTGTCGGCGGCCGAGGAGTACATCCTTTTGAAGCGCATGTTCGACTTGGCACGCGTGACGAAAAAGGCCTTTTGCAGATGGACCGCATAGAGCCGGGCGAAGTCGATGTACGCCTTGTCCATCACGTAAAAACTGCCGGCCTCGTAGGTCAGGATGTCGAGCACGTTGACGTCGTGGAGGCTCGCCCGGGAGATATGGAGGAAGCTCGGCACCGACGTCCTTACGTCGTAAAGCGTATGGAGCTTGATGCCTCCCTTGGCCTTCCGGAACTCGGCCCACCAGAACACGCTCAGGCAAAGGTCTATCGTCGAGGAATCGAGGGCGTAGACATTGCCCTCGATATCGATCTCGAAATCGTCACGGTAGCTGCTTCTCCTGGCCTCGCCTATCAGTACGTAGGCGAACTCCTCGAAGATCTTATGGCTCCTTTTCTTGTTGGCGGTCCCGAGGTTGCGCCGCGAGACGGTGGTACCGAAACCTAGGTGGTAGTATTTCGAACGGTGCGCCTCGAGGCCCAGCATCAGGTCGCGCATGCTCTCCCTCGAGGCCAGTTGGCCAAAGAGCATGCAGAGCATCTGGTTCCAACAGGTAAAGCTCTTCACGTACCTATTGCCCCCGTGGGCCTTGACGATACGGTCGAAGACCCTTCTTGGCAGGAACTCGGTGATCTGGGCGAAGACATATTTGCCTTGGTTCATGGGATTTCTTGCAAAAATCCCAATTTCCGTTTCAAATCGTCACGCCATCAAAAAGCGCCGCGGATACGATATACAAAGAATTTCAAAGAACTTGGTTTAACTTTTAATGCCCACTAGTGTAGCAATCTGTTTAATACTTGGCTGCAACAGCAAACAAAAGAAAAGTTCGGCAATCAACGATTTTGATGATACACATGAAAGCGAAAATTTAAACTGTGATGGCTTCAATTTCGGAAGAATCCAGAAGGACTACTCCTTATTTAATCCTTCCAATGAATTATCGAACGATACTCTGGAGTACACTGCGAAAGTATTTTACAAGAAAAATGAATTCTTTCCTAGACATGCACTATTTGTGGCCTTGAATAAAAAAGGAGACACAATATTCAAATATTTTGGTGATAGAAGTGTACTTGTAAATAGTACTATTTTTAAAAAGGACAAAAACTATTTTATTCTTCTTACAAACTCGAAAAATGGCAGCTACAGGCTATTACAAAACAATCGTTATAGTAAATTTTTCCAAATAGACACCTTAAATCAGGTCTTGCTGGATATTGAACCTTTGGACTATAAAATCTTCAATCAATTTTTTAAAGAAAAAATGGGCAAAGAGATGCACAATGCATTATACTGTATAAGGGATTCCATAACTGGTGTTTTCAATGTCCATTGTGATTTAATTGTAAATGATACAATATATTCTGTGGATTGCCCACTTGAATTGGTTAAAAATGATTCGGGTAAGTATAAACTTTCTGCTAAACCCGAAGATTTAAAAAAGCAAGCAATCAGAGATAAAGAAATGGAAAACATCACCATTGCACGTAATATATCGTTTGGTAAAATTAAAGGTTATGATTTGGTATATGATTGTGAAAATTGCAGAACTGCGAGCACTGATGGAATTACTGTTTATGCTAAGAAGGATTCCGTAAAAACGGAATTATTTAAATATTATGGATTCGGTGGAGATTATCTATCTGAAATTTCATTAGAATATTTTGAAAACCATCCATTTATTTATATTCAGTCAACTCATACTTATGGTCATTCACAGGGCAGATTATATGCTCTTGATGTAACGAATTTAAAAACGAATTATGTCAACACTTTAGAAACTAATTATAAAGCACCTGATAGTTTATATCCAAGAAATTCTTTTGGGGTCGACATTAATAAAAATAGGGAATTTACATTCGGAACCTGGTATCGTAGTGAAAATGGAAGTGGAGAATACACTTTAACTGGAAAATATAATTTAATAAAAGTTAAAGAGAACATCTACCTTCTTGAACCTACTGACATTAAGCTTTTGAAATAGGAACTAAAATATCATTGTCCCGCAATTACAAGTTATTGTTTGTTCTCCCATCACTAGTCATATTCGAGACAGTTATGCTTCATTTTGAAAAACCGAATGAATTAAAAATGAAACTTTATTTACCACTGATTCTTCTATCAATAACACTTTTGATTTTAAGTTGTAAAGAAAGAGCAACAAGTCAAAAAACTGATGTAACCGAAAAACAACTCGAAGTTAAAAGCTCTTTAGACCCCCCCATAGATTCAGTTTCAAATAAAAAAAAGGCAGAAATTCCCCAACGCCGTGATTACAAAAATGTAATAGCACGGTCTGGACTAAATTACAGGGATTCACCACAGGGAAAGATTCTGGGTAAATTTCCATTAAACACCCGATTGACAATAATTGAGTATTCAAAAATTACAGACCAAATAAAGGATGGAGAAAAAATAATTAAAGGTGAATGGGTTGGTGTTCAAAAAGATAAGGATACTGTCTACGTTTTTGATGGATTTTTATCATATTACCATGTTCAATCCGACATAAAACTATATACTATTTCTGCCTTCTCTGAAGATACTTATGAAGGAAAAGTAGAAAGAACGAGCACTGCCTTTTTGAATCTATCAGAAACCTATAATGAAAACACCTATAATGAAAATGGCGATAAAACCAAGACATCAATACTTTCACAAACAGATTTAACGAAAGACACAATAAGGTTAAATCAAAATCAGAGAAAAAAGCTCATACACCAACTCAAAATTTCCGAATTTGACAAGGTGTTTGTTTATCTGATGGAAAAAGACAGTGTCTTAAGTTTGAATATTAAAGATTTACCGGCAATTGCATGCTTGAATATTTATGGTTCAGATAATTATAGTAACCTCGAAGATGCATATGAATTTGGATTTGATTTTGGCAAAAAAATAACAGATTCGGATAATTTAGTTTACATAGGTAAAGAAGACCCATTTCAATTAGGTGAATTAAGACCAATTGTATGGAAACAAATTGATGATAGTAAATTCCCTGTTAAAAAGAATTTAGAAGAAAGCCATTTTGATATGAGCACTTTCAAGTTTTCGGCGAAAAAGTATAATTACTATTTGCAGAAACCTTTAGAAAGAGCAGCTAGCTACCATTTAGTAATTGTGGATAAGGACTCAAATTCAATAATATTCAATGAATATTATTATGATAGTGAAGGAACTTATTTGAAGAAATTAAAAATTGAAGGAGATGATAGCGAAACACAACAATCACAATGGACCGGAGATTTAATCAAAAACAAAGCAACAGTTGTTTTTGGATTTTTAGGTTATAGTTTTGGATGTCCTTCAATCACCGTTTTGGACAAAACCGAACCAGCTATTAGGATCCTCTGTGACAACAGGCATTAAAAAAAGAGTGAACAACATAGCTATTGTGCACAAAAAAAGTAATAAAGTTCATATCTGGTAGTAGCAATTTAAAATTTTCGATTACCAAATAATTGTTTAAAAAAATATATGACTAAATCGATAACCACTGTACAAGAATATGACATTAGGGGCTTGTCTCCCTTAACGGCAACAATTCTATTGCCAATTGCAGTACCTCGGCTATATTGAAATCGAAGCCGTTTACATCAAGGGGCGGCTCCACGTCCTCCTGTAGACAGGTAACGCCCAACAACAGCAGTGACCTTGCCTTGCACAGCATCTCGAAGCTGTTGTCGAATTCCAGCCTGCGGACGTAGGGCTCCGTTGTTGTAAGGTGTGCATTGGGCGGTTCCAAATCCCGTTCATTGTTATGGTCGAAAATGCCATTATCGATATTGCGTTTGAATATGGACAGCTCCCGATGGAACAGGGCCTTGATGTCCTTGGTGAACAATGACAATTTTTGGGACAGCTGTTCCAGTTCGTTTTTGGTAATCGTGTAGCTATGGGTATAGCGGGCGGATGAATAGGCATCCTCCAATAGGTCGAGCAATTTGCTGTCCATATCGGATTCCATTTGGAACGTGCCACCGAGCTTGTCCAACATTTTCAATACATAACCTTGATGGTTCTTGATGCTATGGCATATCTTTATCCTCCCGCAGATGAAACGTTCCAATATCCTATAGCCCTGTTCAAAGGTCTGGTGCAGCATAAAGGCACTCTGGGGAAGGTTTCCCAATTCCCTAAAATAACTGGCTCCCTTCCTAAAGGATTTCATCCGGGCCAGTCCCGTTTGAATTCCCTTTTGGCCGTTTCGTACAGCTTGGTCGGCTCCATGTGGGGAAGGATTATTAGGGAGTTGTCCCCACCATTTTTGTACACAAGGCTGTCTCTATTGCAGTTGTTCAAAAAGTACAAGTTGCCCTCTTGAGCTTCTTTCCGTGCATAATTGGTTGTAAAGACACTGTAGCCAACATCGGGGTAAGGTTTCATTAGGGCATCGATAACGGGCCGTACCTGCTCGGGAAAGTCCCTTTGGGACGGTCTTGCCAGAATGTCCAGCCGATGTTTAAACACATGCCCATCCCCACCCCTGTTCAGGTGGATGCAGTCGATTTCCAGCTCTTGGGTTATTTTGTCGATGATGTGTTGGTCTGTTGTTTTCATAGGTATATCATTTAGTCATAGCTAGGGAGTTCAATATAGGTCTATGAGGTCAGCTATCTTTGTTGTGGGGACCGACTCCCTGACCCTTTCCCTAAAGGATGACCGTTCCCATATGGTGCCATTTTTGTCATGTAATACCAATTCGAAATCGTCCAGTCTGGACCGTAATATGGTGACCATTCCATCAGGAATGTCCATTTCGTGGATGTCATTTTTTGTGTTGTCCATCCTGAGCAATAGATATTTGGCATTTACCTGATTCCTTGAAAAGATTGCCCATTCAAAATATCTTACAATCGCAATAGGCTCATGTCCATTAAGCAGTTCTTTGATCCGTTCGGTTTCCATTTTTCTCCAATGATGTGTGATAAAGGAAGCAATGGAATATCATGTACCGAAACAGAATGTCATGTATTGCACCATGCGAGCGTTGTATTTTACGGATGCACAGTATTATTAAAAAATCCTATATTTACGTAATGGAAACAGCTACCAAAAACAACCACATAGGAAGGAAGATAGGCCGCATCAGGGAATTAAGGGGTATGAAACAAGAGGCCCTTGCCATGGAGTTGGGCATCAGCCAACAGGCCATTTCAAATATTGAACAATCAGAGACCATCGAGGATACAAAATTGGAGGAAATTGCCAAGGCCTTGGGAGTAACTCCCGAAGCCATTGAAAACTTTTCGGAAGAAGCAGTTTTCAATATCATAAACAACACTTTTAAAGATAACAGTTCAAACAACAATAATTACCTGTGTACCATAAATCCCTTGGAAAAAATCATTGAACTTTATGAACGTCTCGTCCAAGCTGAAAAGGACAAAGTCGCTTATTTGGAGCAACAGTTGAAAAAATAAAGAAATCAAATCTAAAAATTGAATTTTATAGTAAAAAGGAGCATGGTATTTGCTCCTTCTTTGTTTTATGTAACTGCACTTTTTTTGATTGCTTTTTCTTTGAACCTGATCAAAAGATTTCCAATATCCTCACTTATCTTGGATTCCACGACCCTGGCATAAATCTGTGTGGTGGACAGTTTTGTATGCCCTAGAAGTTTCGAGACTGTTTCGATGGGTACACCATTTGACAACATTACCGTTGTGGCAAAGGTATGTCTTGCCACATGAAAGGTCAGGTTTTTGTCAATGTCGCAGGAGTCCGCTATCTCTTTTAAATAGGCATTGGTCTTTTGGTTGGAACTGATGGGCAACAGGCCTTCTTTATTTTCCATTTCCGGACATTGCATATACTTTTCCAAGATTTCCAGTGCCTTTGGGAGCAAGGGTACCTTAACGGGCTTGTCCGTTTTTTCACGCTTGGTACTTATCCAATGGTTGCCGTCAATCCCCTTTACTATATTGTTGCTATTAAGCTCCTTGACATCCACATAAGAAAGGCCTGTATAGCATGAGAACACAAAACAGTCCCTTATCCGCTCCAAACGTTCGTTCTCCATTTCAGTGCTTTCCAATCGATCCAATTCCTCTTCGTCCAGAAACTGGCGGTCATACTTATTGTATTTCAACTGGAACTGGTTGAACGGATTCTTGTCCATCCATTCCAATTTGATGGCAAGGTTGAGCATCTTCTTGAACCTTTCCAGATGTTTCATCACCCCATTGTTGCCCAATAATAAATTCTTCTTAGAATCTCTGTAATTGCGCAAAAAATGCTCAAAATCCGTGACAAAGGCATAGTTCAACTGTTTGAGGTGGACATCGCTTACCTTTCTTTTCTTGGCTAAAAACCTGTGCAGGTACTTTTCCGTTGTATAATAGTTCTTCATCGTCCCTTTTTTCAGGACAATTGACATATTCTCATTATGGTACTTGATGAGTTCCCTTAAGGTCTTACTGTTGTCATCCTCGCCAAGATAACGGGACTTGATGGCATTTGAGGAAATAACCCTGTTCTCTTCCAAAAGTTCTTTATGGCAGTCCAATAGTTCACCATAAACGCTGTCCAGATAGGCGTTCAATGCCCTGATTCTCTGTGAACCTCCCCTGCCCCGATTCCGTGAATTGTCCCAATCTTTGGAGGGAATGTTTCTTTTGAGGCTGATCTCGGCTCGTTGGCCGTTCACCGTGATGCGCACATAGATGGATAATTGGTTGGGAACGCTCCTTGATTTTCTGGTAAAGAAAATTACGGTGAAAGTGTGTTT
>TARA_R110002012_G_scaffold60307_3_pt1 | contig 24329 bp, 22 predicted proteins | sample TARA_R110002012 | Tara Oceans TARA_R110002012 (sample SAMEA4396515) | marine metagenome | biome: Westerlies Biome; feature: [DCM] deep chlorophyll maximum layer (ENVO:01000326); material: water (ENVO:00002006), including particulate matter (ENVO:01000060) such as... | depth 40 m | reverse complement strand
CCTATCCGATGTCCAACCTTAATTGGGGTGAAGGGCGCAAAATACTGTGAAACTTCGCTGATGCAACCCTGTTCTTGCCATAAACGCTTAGCATTTTCAGTCTTCATCATCTTCCAGCTTTTGCCGCAGCCCCGCAAGGCCGGCGAAAGGCCGCGCATCTTCATCTGTCATCGGAATCTCTCCGGGCTTGGTGTATACAGCGTGACCCAGTTCAGCACCATTTGCACGGGGATATTCGGGTACCTCAATGGCCAAGGCCTCGGCCATGACCGCAGCAGGGTCGATCCATTGGCCAAGCGGCTCAGACCTGTCATCTTCGGGCATCTCGGCTTCGGGTTCATCCGGTTCAACGTAGTTTTTTATAAAAAGCCGGGTAATTTTGGCGTCAATCCGGGTCTGTACAGGCTCTAGCGTGACGACACAGGGCTGCACGACGGTAGCGCCTAAATGGGCATCCAACTGCCAATCCGTATTGCCAAGGGCGGTTATTGTCCCCCCGAAAGCAAGTTTCCGCACAGACGTCAGGCCGAGCTCTTGCGCGATTGCCCGCAGGGACTCCGCATCCGGACGTAGTGAAAAAGGGGTTTTGGCATTTTGCGACAGCTCCGCTACGCGCAATGCTGTAGGGCTTGGGGGCGTGCGAGACATGATGTTATGCTTTCGTTTCTTGAACCATGGGGTCTGCTTGGTGTATGCGAGATAAAAGCCATGATCTCCAAGGGCAAGAGGGCACCAATAATGCGTAACGATCGCCATGCCAAAAAGACACTGCTTATTGTCACCATGCTGAGTGCGGGGCTGGCACTTGGGGCCTGTACGCCACAGTATAAGAACCACGGATATATTCCTCCGCAGGAGGATTTGGACAAGATCGCTGTAGGGCGTGATACGCGCGACACTGTTGCAGAGACTGTTGGCGTACCTGTGTCTGGGGGGCTTTTGACGAACTCTGGATACTACTATGTCCGATCCCGTCACAAAGCGCTTGGTTTCATGGCACCTGTTGAGACCCAACGAGAGGTCGTCGCCGTGAGCTTTGATGCAAATGGTGTGGTAAATAACGTCGAGCGCTTTGGTCTTGAGAGGGGTAAGATGGTAACACTCGATCGCCGCGTCACCAGCTCTCCGATAAGCGACAAGTCGTTTATACGCCAGCTTTTGGGAAATCTCGGCCGCTTTAACCCGGCGGCATTCGGGGGCTGAGGCGTAAGGATGTTGCCGTCAGGCAGCACAGATAGCTTTGGGATGCTCAAAGGGCATTATCAGGCTGTTGCAGCGACGAACGCTCAGGATATCGAAGCTGCGCAAGCCCTGCGGGCGCTTTGTTTTGGCGTGCAGGGACGTCTGGATGCCGATGCTTTTGATCAACATAAGCAGCACATACTGATCCGGGATCTCAGGACCGGTCAGTTGGCAAGTTGCTTTCGCGTCGAAGTTCTTACCGGCCCGATGCTGAAGCAGAGCTATGCCGCACAATTTTATGACCTTGCAAGACTGTCGCGCAATAACGAACCGATGATGGAACTTGGGCGCTTTTGTGTACGTCCGGGCCTCAATGACCCTGATGTAGTTCGGATAGCATGGGCGTCGCTGACGCAATATGTCGAAGCGCATGGAATAAAATTGCTTTTGGGATGCACGTCGTTTGCCGGAACCGATGCGGACCGCTACGGAGATGTCTTTGCGCTGTTGCATGATCGCTATTTGGGGCCGCCCGCGTGGCGACCTGATGTAAAAGCACCCGAGGTTGTGCGGTTCAGCCCGCGTGACCTTGGCCGATCCGATCTGAAGTTGGCGATGCAGGCGCTGCCGCCGTTGTTGCGCACTTATCTTATGATGGGCGGATGGGTGAGCGATCATGCGGTTGTCGACCGGCATTTAAAAACACTGCATGTTTTCACCGGCCTCTCGATCAATGCGATTCCCGAAGCGCGTAAGCGGTTGTTACGTGGGTTGATTTGAAGAGATTCTATGCCTTCGGCGAGGATTTTTAACCATTTGGAACAGGGGTCATTGACCCCGACGCGACGTAGCGCTAGCTGGCGTGCATGGCACGCGCACCCCTTTTACAAGTTAACGAGATTTCCCTGACTTTCGGCGGCGATCCCGTATTCGAGAACATGTCCCTTGTGGTTCAGACCGGCGACCGATTGGCGCTGGTGGGCCGGAACGGGTCAGGTAAATCCACATTGATGAAAGTCATGGCGGGACTGGTTGAGGCTGATAGCGGCGAGGTCATCGTAGGCCCGGGCGTATCGGTCGGCTATATGGAGCAGGACCCCGACCTGACCGGGTTCGAGACCTTGGGGGATTTTGCGTCGCATGGGCTAGACCCGAGCGAGATGTACAAGGTCGAACGCGCGGGCGAGGGGTTGAAATTCGACCCGGCACGCCCCGTAAGCACGGCAAGCGGCGGAGAGCGTCGGCGCGCCGCGTTGGCGCGTTTGATGGCGTCCGAGCCCGAGTTGATGTTGCTGGACGAACCTACAAACCACTTGGACATCGAAGCAATCCGCTGGCTGGAAGACGAGCTGAAGACCACGCGGGCTGCCTTTGTGATCATCTCTCACGATAGGGCGTTCTTGCGCGAATTGACCCGTGCGACCTTGTGGGTGGACCGCGGTGTGGTGCGCCGTCAGGAAATCGGCTTTGGCGGGTTTGAAGCGTGGCGCGATCAGATGTGGGAAGAAGAAGACATGCAGCGCCACAAGCTGAACCGCAAGATCAAAGCGGAGGCGCGGTGGGCGGTCGAAGGTATCTCGGCGCGGCGTAAACGCAATCAGGGGCGTGTACGGGCGTTGCAGGATCTGCGGGCTGAACGTGCCAGCCAGATTACCCGTCAGGGCACTGCTGCGATGGCATTAGAGGCTGGACCGAAATCAGGCCGTAAGGTGGTTGAGGCCATCGGCATTACCAAGGCCTTTGGTGATAAATCTATCCTGCGTCCCTTTGATATTACCATCCAGCGTGGGGATAGGATTGCGCTCGTTGGGCCAAATGGTGTCGGCAAAACAACTTTGCTGAATATGCTGATTGGAAAAGAACACCCTGACAGCGGCGAAATCAAGCTGGGCACCAACCTTGAGATTGCTCTGTTCGATCAGGCGCGGGCGCAGTTGGACGGTGACATGACCCTGTGGGACAGTCTGACCGGAGATCCTGAAATGCGCGTGTCAGGCAAGGCGGACCAGATTCTGGTACGTGGCATGCCGAAACACGTTGTGGGATACCTCAAGGAATTTTTGTTCGACGAAGGTCAGGCGCGCGCACCGGTGCGATCGTTGTCCGGTGGTGAGAAAGCACGTTTGCTGCTTGCCAAGATCATGGCGCGATCCAGCAACATGCTGGTGCTCGACGAACCGACCAACGATCTGGACGTCGAAACCCTAGACCTGATGCAGGAATTGCTGTCGACTTATGACGGTACTGTGCTGCTGGTCAGTCACGATCGTGACTTCCTTGACCGCGTTGCCGCGACGACCATCGCGATGGAGGGGGACGGCAAGGCCACAGTTTATGCAGGCGGTTGGACCGATTATCTGGCGCAACGCCAGCAGGATGATTTTGACCAAAGCGTGATTGCCAAGGCCAAGACCGGAGCTAAAGGCGAAAAACCCAAGGCGGCAGCGCAAGCAGGGCTAAGCTTTACCGAAAAGCACCGGCTTGAGTCGTTGCCGGCCGAGATTAAGCGCTTGGAAGCCGAAATTGCGAAGCTGGAAGAGTTGATGAGCGATCCGGCGCTTTATACCGACAATCCGGTGAAGTTCCAGAAGGCAACAGATGCCTTGATCGAGCGGAATGATAAGCTGCAGGATGCAGAGGCCGAATGGCTGATGCTGGAAGAAAAGGCCGAAGGCTAACGGGGGCAGGGTATACCCGCGCCCGTTAGGGTTCTACAGTGGTTAGCCCAGTTGCACGAGCGCGTGGCGCTTCTTGCCTGCGCTAAGCTTGATTGGCGATGCCAAGGCTGCCACGTCGATCATTAGCCCTGCGTCGGTCAGGGGGGCGTCGTTATAGCGCGCGCCATTCTCGGTAATCAGCCGCTTGGCCTCTTTGCCCGAACCCGCCAAACCGGATTTCACGATCAGTTGCACAATCGAAATACCATCGCCAATGTCCGCAGCGCTTAGCGTCAGGGTGGGCAGATCGTCGCCTACGCCGCCTTTTTCAAACACTTCGCGCGCGGTGGCTTCGGCGGTTCGCGCGGCTTCGGCACCGTGCAGCAGGGTCGTCACCTCATTGGCGAGGATGATCTTGGCCGCGTTAATGTCGGACCCTTCCAGCGCGCTCAGACGATCACATTCTTCGACGGGCAGCTCGGTAAAGATCTTGAGGAACTTGCCGGTGTCCGCATCGGTCGTGTTGCGCCAGAACTGCCAGAACTCATACGGCGACAGCATATCGCCGTTCAGCCAAATCGCGCCGCCTTGGGATTTGCCCATTTTGCGGCCATCGCTGGTGGTCAGCAACGGCGTCGTCAGACCGTAGATCTCTTGGTCAAGAACACGACGGGTCAGGTCGATCCCGTTGACGATATTGCCCCATTGATCCGACCCGCCCATCTGCAACAGGCAGCCGTAGCGGCGGTTCAGTTCTAGGAAGTCATAGGCCTGTAGAATCATGTAGTTGAATTCCAGGAACGACAGCGACTGTTCACGGTCGAGCCGGGATTTCACGCTTTCGAATGACAGCATCCGGTTGACGCTGAAATGCCGGCCGATGTCGCGCAGGAATTCGAGGTAGTTCAGATTATCAAGCCATTCGGCGTTGTTCAGCATGATCGCGTCATTGTCGCTATCGCCATAGCTTAGGTATTTCTCGAACACCTGCTGCATGCCTGCGATGTTGGCGTCGATAGCTGCATTGTCCAACAGCGGGCGTTCGTCTGACCGAAACGACGGATCGCCAACTTTGGTCGTGCCGCCGCCCATCAGGGTAATCGGCTTGCCACCGCATTTTTGCAACCAGCGCAGCACCATGATGTTCATCAAGTGGCCCACGTGTAGGGATTTCGCCGTGGCATCATATCCGATATAGGCAGGCACAGCCCCCCTCATCAAAGCGTCATCAAGGCCCTGATAGTCGGTGCAATCGGCAAGAAAGCCGCGTTCCATCATGATGCGGATGAATTCTGATTTGGGGTGGTATGTCATGGTGCTTGCCCTCAGCTTGGGTGGTGGTGCACTCTATAGGTGCTGAGCAGACAAAGGAAAAGGCCATGAATAAGGCCCAAGATATGACGACCTCGACACGTATCCCCAAAACTGGCCCCCTGCGGGTAGCAGGTGCGATGAGCGGCACGTCGCTGGATGGTGTCGATGTCGCCGTGATTGACACCGATGGGCGCGATATCTTGGGCTTTGGCGCGTCGGGGTATAGGGAATATTCTGACGCAGAACGGGCGATTATTGCGGCGGGTTTCGGAAAATGGGCGGGGGCCGAGGTACAGGCCGCCGCGCAGATCGTCGACGCGGCACATCTCGAGGCATTGCAGGCTTACCGTGAAGTCGATTTGATCGGGTTCCACGGGCAAACGCTGGCCCATGCACCGCGCTTACAAGGCACATTGCAGGTTGGCTGCGGTGATGTGCTGGCTGACGCGCTTGGCGTTCCCGTCGTGTGGGACTTTCGCAGCGCCGACGTGCAATTGGGCGGCGAAGGCGCGCCGCTTGCGCCGTTTTTCCATCATGCTTGCGCACGCTATGCCGGATTGACTGCGCCGGTGGTGTTTCTGAATCTCGGAGGGGTGGGAAACCTGACTTGGGTCGACCCGTCGATAGAACGACCGGAAACGGACGGAGCGCTGTTAGCGTTCGACACCGGCCCCGCCAACGCTCCGATCAACGACCTTATGCAGGCACGACTGGGGCTTACTTGCGATAAAGACGGCAAGGTTGCCTCTGAGGGGGAAGTGGAAACCGGGGCCTTGGAGTTGTTTCTTGCTGAACCTTACTTCTCAAGAATACCGCCTAAGTCTTTAGATAGAAATGATTTTTCAGAGATTGTAGCGCTTGTCACCGAACTATCCGACGCGGATTCAGCAGCGACACTGACGGCGATGTGCGCGGCAGGCGTGGCCGAGGCGATGCAGCATTGTCCCCGTTTGCCGGAGCGCGTGCTGGTCACGGGTGGCGGGCGACATAATCCGGTGTTGATGCAAATGTTAGCGGTAAGCCTTGATTGTCCTGTGGCACCCATCGAAGACATCGGCCTCGACGGTGATATGCTTGAGGCGCAGGCCTTCGGTTATCTGGCGGTGCGTGTTGCGCGCGGGATGCCAACGTCGTGCCCTGGTACGACGGGGGTTCGGGCAGCAGTTGGCGGCGGCACGGTAAGCATGCCCAGCCTATGAACGACCCACGATGGGTATGGCACAAAAAAGCGCGCAATTCCTGCGCGCTTTTTCGCTTTGAACGGATGATCAAGGTTTAGCCCTTGAGGATTGACCGGCCGGCGTATTGTGCAGTGACACCAAGCGATTCCTCGATGCGGATCAGCTGGTTGTACTTCGCCAACCGGTCGGAACGCGCCAATGAACCAGTTTTAATCTGCCCGCAATTTGTCGCGACCGCGAGGTCAGCAATTGTTGCATCTTCAGTTTCGCCGGACCGGTGGGACATGACGTTGGTATAACCCGCACGATGCGCCATATCTACAGCTTGCAGTGTTTCCGACAGAGTGCCGATCTGATTTACCTTGACCAGCATGGAATTTGCGCAGCCGCGCTTGATGCCGTCGGCCAAGCGGGCGGGATTGGTCACGAACAGATCGTCCCCAACAAGTTGGATCTTACTGCCAAGACGGTCGGTTAACATCTTCCAGCCGTCCCAGTCATCTTCGGACATGCCGTCTTCGATCGAGATGATCGGATAGCTATCACACAGGGCCGCGAGGTATTCGACATTTTCCTCGCTGCTGAGAGTTCTACCTTCGCCCGACAAAATATATTTACCGTCACGGTAGTACTCTGTCGCGGCGCAATCCAGCGCCAGATAGATTTCCTCGCCGGGTTTGTACCCAGCTTTCTCAATGGATTTAAGTATGAAATCAAGAGCATCCCGTGTGGAGCTAATGTTTGGTGCGAAGCCGCCTTCGTCGCCGACACCAGTGGCCAGACCTGCTTGAGATAATTCTTTCTTGAGGGTGTGAAACACCTCTGATCCCATCCGTACCGCGTCGGCGATGCTTTCGGCAGATACGGGCATGATCATGAATTCTTGAATATCAATAGGATTATCAGCGTGTTCTCCGCCATTGATAATGTTCATCATCGGCACCGGCAACATGCGTGCCGAGGCACCGCCGACATACCGGTAAAGGGGGAGCGAGGAGTAATCAGCGGCGGCTTTGGCAGCGGCAAGCGACACACCCAATATTGCGTTGGCCCCAAGACGCTTTTTGTTCTCGGTCCCGTCCAGTTCGATCATGGTGCCGTCGATCTCGATCTGTTCAGTGGCGTCGATACCTACAAGTGCTTCTGCGATCTCGCCATTTACTGCCGCGCACGCTCCCAATACGCCTTTGCCCATGTAACGGGCTTCGTCGCCATCGCGGCGCTCGACTGCTTCATAAGCCCCGGTTGATGCGCCCGAGGGCACAGCCGCACGGCCCATCGTGCCGTCCTCAAGCGTGACATCAACCTCTACGGTGGGGTTGCCTCTGCTATCAAGTATTTCGCGGGCGTGAATGTCGATGATGGTGCTCATAGGAGAGATCCTTTTGCGGGTGTCGTTTGGACGATGGTTTAGCGTGCGTTCCGATGTTTGAAAAGCGTCAGACGCGCTGCTTGACTTTGCGTTCCCGCCATACCGTATAGATGCCCGATGCTACAATGATGGTTGCGCCAACATAGGTTAGCATATCTGGTCTTTCCTGAAACACAGTGATCCCGACAACCATGGCAAACAACAATCGTGAATACCGAAACGGAGTGACAAAGCTGATTTCGCCTATCCGCATCGCTGCTACGATTGCGTAATAGGCGACCATGCCGATTGTCAGCGCCGATGCCATGAACACCCATTGTACCCCGGTCATCGCGACGAACGCGGTGCCAGTGCCCAGCATGAAAAGCAGGCTGGCTGGTACCAACGCCAGAAATGCCAGAAACGAAAGCTGGAAGCTCGATGTAGATTTTGGCACACGCCGCGTGGCAAGGTCACGCAACGACAGACCAAATACGCCCAGAACCGCAAGCAGTGACAGGATTTGAAAGCTCTCCATGCCGGGGCGGATCACCAAAAGCACACCGAACATGCCGACCAGGATCGCGCTCCACCTTCGCCACCCGACCGGGTCACCTAGGAAGAGCGCTGCCCCCAAAGTCACCACTAAAGGTGTGGCCTGCAAGATTGCCGAAGCAGAGGAAATCGGCGTCAGCACGATTGCAGAAACAAACCCTAGGGTTCCGATAATCTCTCCGGTGGCGCGCAGCAGGATCGGTAGGGTCAGAATGGTGGGGTCAAGCAACGGCTCGCCCCTGAAGCGCATCAGCGCACCATAGCAGACAGCCCCACCGAGCCCGAGAAGAAAAATGATCTGACCGACAGGAATATCCGACCCCATCAACTTGATGAACATATCCTCTATGGCAAAGCCCAGCATTGACAGCACCATGATGAGCGCACCGCGCAGGTTGTCCATGTCTTATCCTTTCTAGTCCGCATCTTGTCTAAATCGCATCGTGTGTTCCATGTCGCTTCGGCTGGGAATGTGCAAGGCGCAGTATCATTTGGGCACCCGTGCCATTGGGCATCTTGATCTTTGTGCGGTAGAGCCGTTGACTTTGCCGTCCAAAAAGCCCATCTGAGCATCAAGCGAAGCCCTCTGCCGCGTGAGCAGTTCAGCCCTTTGGTCCTCTGGATCATCATATTGCTGAGAGACAGGGCCGCCGGTGTTCCCAAAATCACGCGTGGGGCCAAGCGCAACAGACAGGGCGTTGGCACTAGGCCGGCCCCTGTGATCTGTTTTGCGTCCCTCGCGGTTCTGCCCCTTTGGGCATCCGCGTGATTGTTAGGGGTGGGGCATCATGCTCGCGCCCTCAGGAAAGACGATAGAATATGAGCGATTTTGAAATGATGGGCCTGCCGCGCCGTTTGGTAAAGGCTTTGACCAATATGGGTATGACGGACCCGACCCCGATCCAAAAACAAGCCATTCCGCATGCAATGAACGGCCGCGACGTGATGGGCCTTGCCCAGACAGGTACTGGTAAAACGGCCGCGTTCGGTGTGCCGCTCATCGCCCAGATGCTTGAGATGGAAGCGCGACCTGAACCGCGTACCGTGCGTGGTCTGGTGCTGGCACCCACACGCGAACTGGCCAACCAGATCATGGAGAACCTAAAAGGGTTTTGTGAAGGCACCCAGCTCAAGACGATGATGATCGTAGGTGGACAGTCAATTAATCCGCAGATCAAACGCATGGAACGCGGCGTTGACCTGCTGGTTGCCACCCCCGGCCGCTTGTTGGACCTAATGGACCGCCGCGCAGTGCTGCTGCACAAGACCACGTTCTTGGTGTTGGACGAGGCCGACCAGATGCTGGACATGGGCTTTATCCACGACCTGCGAAAAATTGCATCAGTGTTACCTAAGGAACGCCAGACCATGCTGTTCTCGGCTACAATGCCCAAGTTGATGAACGAGATCGCAAATAGCTATCTCAACAGCCCGATCCGCATCGAAGTCTCGCCTCCCGGCAAGGCGGCTGACAAGGTCACACAGGAAGTTCACTTTATCGCCAAGGCCGAAAAGAAGGCTCTGTTGATCGAATTGCTGGGCAAGCACACCGAAGAGCGCGCCTTGGTTTTTGGCCGCACCAAGCACGGTTGTGAAAAGCTGATGAAAGATCTGGTGAAAACCGGTTTCAAAGCGGCGTCGATCCATGGCAACAAGAGCCAAGGCCAACGTGACCGCGCTATTGAAGCGTTCAAAAAAGGCGATGTCACCGTGCTCGTTGCGACCGATGTGGCAGCGCGTGGCCTGGATATTCCCGACGTGAAGCACGTGTATAACTATGAGTTGCCAAACGTCCCTGATAACTATGTCCACCGCATCGGGCGAACCGCACGCGCGGGCAAAGATGGTGCTGCCATTGCTTTTTGTGCGCCCGATGAAATGGGCGAATTGAAGGATATTCAGAAAACCATGAAAGTCTCGATCCCCGTAGCCTCGGGTCGGCCGTGGGAAGCGATGGACGAACCTGCCAAGCCGGGCAAGAGCCGTGGAAATCGTGGCCGTGGTCAGGGGGGGCGTCCCGGAAACGGGGGTGGCCGTCCTGGTGGCGGAGGCGGTGGCGGCGGCGAAGGCAAGCCGGCTGGTGCTGCACGTCGCAGGCGCAAGCCCGGTGGCGCACAACGGGCTGCATGAACCACGTACTCAAGCACCTAACGCTCGGTGTGCTCTACATATTGGTGGCGCTGCTTATCGCAGTGCCACCGGTTTATTTGATCATGTCCGCACCGGGGTGTGTCGCTGAGCCGTGCCAGATATCGTCACGGTTTTTTTTCACCGCGCATACCGCACCAATCTGGCTGCTTCCCTTCAGTATCGCGGCAGTTCTGCTGGCATTGATCTTCAAGTTGAAGAACCGCGCTTAACCTATTCCAGATGATCATAAATCCTCGCCTGAAAGGCGAAACCTGCGCCGGTATTAACAGGCGTTATTCGGCTGGGTCGGCTAAAACGCTATCGTCACGCCGCAATACCCGCCCCAAATATATCATCAACGCGAAGCCAATACTGGCAAGGATCAAAACGGATGCCACCAGTGGTGCAATGGTCCCGTTAAACACCAGTCCTATCGGAGACGCGATGACGGCGGCCATCACAGTCGACATGGCTCCAATCACTGACGCAGCCATTCCCGCGATATGCCCCAAAGGTTCCATCGCCAGAGCATTAAGGTTTCCCATGACCAACCCGGCCTGAAAGAATAAACTGGCCTGCCATAGGGCGAAAAAATAAAAGCCAAACGGTTCGGGCAAACTGCCCAGACCGAAGCCCAGCATACTTGCCGACAAAATGATCTGAACCCCTAGCGCCAGCGTCACGATACGCAGCATTCCTAGACGTACCACCAATAATGCGTTCAGCAGGCTGGAACTGCCCGATACCAAGGCTATGACACCAAACCAAAACGGAAAACTTTCGCCGCGGTCATACACTTGGTCATAAATCGGTTGTACCAGCATCAGAACGGCAAACAAAATCGACAGCGCCAGTGTTTGAACGGTGATAGAGACGCACACCATGCGGTTACCGAAAATTTCTTTGGTAGCGAGCCATAGCAAAGGTAACCGCAACGGACGACGGTTGTCTTTGGGCAATGTCTCGGGTAGGCGCAGCCACACCCAGACCACAGACACCATTGCGAAAACGATGAATGATATGAAAATCCCGCGCCAGTCCGAGAACCTGATGATGACCGCCCCTAAAGCCGGAGCGAACGCAGGCACAATAACAAAGATCATCATCACAAAGGACATGATCCTCGCCATTTGACGACCGGAAAAAAGGTCGCGGATGATCGCCAATGATACGACCCTAGGCCCTGCGGCTCCCAACCCCTGAAGCACCCGCGCGGCCAGCATGACTTCGAGAGATTGGCTAACCCATGCGATGATTGTGCCCAAAATGTAAAGAAAAGCACCGCCATAGACGATGTTCTTGCGCCCGAACGCATCTGCTAAAGGTCCGGTTACAAATGTGCCCAAGCCCAACCCAAAGACAAATGCGGTCAGAATCAACGGAACGCGTTCGGGGGTATCCGGGCTAAGGTCGGCGGTGATTTGGGGTAAGGCAGGCAGCATCGCGTCGGTAGAAAAGGCAATTGTTGCGAACATCATTGCTATCAAGGCAATGAATTCAGGCCGGCTCATGCGAAAATCTGGTCGATCGGTTGCCATCTTTGGGGGCCTCGTTTGCGACGGAACACAAGACGCACCCCTCGCAGGGCATTCATAAGGCTACCTTATGGAATGTGCAATCTGATTTAACGGCCGCGCAAAGGTTAGGCCGTTAATGCCGCTAGAGGATACTCCGATTTCGTCCCTTGCCAAGTTGTCGGTATCTCGAGAACCTGCACAATTTCGTCTAAGCCCTCCAGCTCTTGACGCGCCCCCGCAGGCAGAACCAACACAGAAATGTTGTAGTTCACAATATCGGTCAATCGCTGTTCCCAACCGTCTACTGCGATGACCCGAGAGACAAAGCGACAGCTTTCCAGCATCGCGCGGCGTGTTTTGAATGGAGTATGGACAGGTTTGCCAAGGTACGAACAAAAATCATCCGTCGTACAACCGACGATCAAGTCACTACCCAATTGGGAAAGCTTTCTCAGCCACTGGGCATGATTTACCGTCAGACCGTCAAACGCGCCATACGTCAGCACGTTTCGGACCGGTTGCCCGGTAACCACGGAAGATATCTGCCCGTTTCCTATAAGGTGGGGTGCTATAGTGTGTATCATTCTGCCTGCTCTTTTTGAGGTCTTTGCCCCTTAATTACGTCGATTCTAGGCAGGTTTTCCCACAATGGCAAAAGCTTTATTGTTTTTGAAAGATATCAGTCTGTCCTGCGCAGGTCGGACAACACCTTTTTCCAAAGTTCGGGCGGCTGAGCGCCGGGCACAGCATGCCGACCTGCGACGATGAAAGTCGGGACCGACGAGATACCCATTTTGCGGCTATGGGCATCGCGATCGCGGATGTCTCGAACGTCCGCATCCGTGGCCAAAAGCCTTGACACTAACGACGCGTCCATCTCGATGGCATCCGCGATATCAGATAAAACCTCGGTGTCTCCGATATCACGCGCGTCGACAAAATACGCTTTAAACAGCGCCGATACCGCAGCGGTTTGACGTCCTTCAATGCCGGCCCAATGAATAAGACGGTGTGCATTCAAAGTGTTTGGGGTGCGTTGCATGGCCTCGAAATTGATTTTCAGCCCAGCCTTTTCAGCGTGTTCCACAACCGGTGCGTAAGCTTTAATCGCGCCCGCCTTGCCGCCAAACTTCCCCTCAAGGTAGGCCCGACGGTCCATGCCTGTCGCAGGCATGTCAGGGTTCAATTGGAACGGATGCCATTCGATAGCGAACGGGTGGTCGGGTTCGCTTTCCAACGCGCGATCGAGATGAGCCTTGCCGATATAGCACCAGGGGCAAATCGGATCGGACATGATATCAAGTTTGATGGCGTCGGTCATATATGTGCCTCATAGGTTGCGCGCAGGGTTCGACGCAGCAGTTTGCCGTTGGCACCCATTGGCAGCTCGGGCAGATGAATAAAAACGCGCGGCTGTTTATACCGCGCCATGTTGTGCTCTGCATAAAGCGCCAGTGCCGTAGCGTCCAGCGGGACATCCGCCGTATAGAATGCAGCGATGATTGTGACATCCGACCTGACTTCGACTTCACAGACACCTACGGCATGGATTCCGGGAAATTTGGCAAGCGTCTGTTCGACTTCGATAGGTGATACGCGAAACCCGCCCGCATTCATCATATCGTCATTGCGCCCCAGATATGTGATCTGGCCATCGTCGCCCATTATGCCCTGATCGCCGGTCAAGAACCAGTCATCCTGATATTTAGCCTCTGTCTGTTCTGCTCGTCCCAGATACCCCAACATCAACCCAGGGTCGCTTTTATGGATCGCAATCGTGCCTTCGGTGCCAACGGCGACGGGACCGCCCGGTCCGATCAAGGCAACGCGGCGTCCATCTTGGGGGCGACCCAAGGCACCTTCCCGGGCCGGGTGATCCGGTGAGGCGGAGATAAAGGTTGAACACTCCGACATGCCATAGGCTTCGTATATTTCGGTACCGCTTGCGTCGCGCCATGCCTTGCTTACAGAAGCAGGCAGCTTTTCTCCCGCGCTTAACCCGTGCCGTAGGTTTGGCGCTTCAACATGCGTATTACGTTTCAGCATTTGGCGGTAAACCCCAGGAGCGGCTGCAAAGATGCTGGGCTTGTAACGCTTCATCAGATCGGGCAGTCCATCCGCTGTGCTACCTGCGGCAGGTATCAACGCTGTGGCCCCCTTGGTCCATGGGTCCATCAGCCCGGTCCCCAAGGTGTAGGTCCAGTTGAATGCGCCTGCGTGCATCACGCGGTCATCTTCGCGCAAACCGTACCAGCCGTCGAACATCATTTGCCGGGCCCATATGGCACGGTGCGCATGCATCACCGCATGCGGGTTGCCCGACGTGCCGGAGGTGTAGATAATATAGCCCAACCGGTTCGGATTGCCCATATTCCACTGTGCCGCTGGCAGACCGCGCATCTCACGCAACTTATCGACGGTACAGATGCCTGGATGGGTTGGACAGTCGATGCTTGGATCTCGTAGGATTACTTTGGAGTTCAACACCTTAACGATCCGTTCCACCTCCGGTAAGGTCAGGGCCGCAGCGGTGGGGACGGGAACTAGACCGACTGCCAATGCTCCTAAATAGGCTAGGGGGAAATCGACAGTGTTCCCAAGTCGCATCAATACGATATCACCCGGAACCAGCCCGAGTTCTAACAGACCCGTGCCGGTACCGCGCACAGCAGCCTCAAGCCCAGCAAAGCTCCAATCCTCTGTCCCGCCGGGTGCCACAACAGACAAAGCGGTCTTGTCTCCCAAGCGCGTCGCGTGCTGCAACACATGGGCGGCCATGTTGAAAGAGCCGGGGCAGGGCACATACCCTTCTGATCGCGAAATGGAATACATGGCTCATCGCTAGCCTGCGTTGGCAGACGTTGCAAGCCAGATGGCGCAGGGATATAGGCGTCGTCATGTCGCAAGAAGCATCAAAATCCATGATCCAGATCGCGCGCGAAAGCGGCGCAAACGAAACAGCACCGCCTGTCGATCTTGGCGCACGGGTGCGCGAACTGCGCAAAGCCCGCAACTGGACACTGGAGCAAGCGGCCAATCAGGCGGGCCTGGCGCGTTCCACCCTCAGCAAGATCGAAAACGGGCAAATGTCGCCCACGTACGAAGCCTTGAAAAAGCTCGCCGTAGGGTTGGAAATTTCTGTTCCCCAGCTTTTTACACCGCCCTCGGCAGGTCAAATAAACGGGCGTATGGCCGTCACCAAATCAGGCGACGGTACAGCCAAGGCGACGACAACCTATGAACACGAGCTGCTGGCCGATACCTTGCGCAAAAAGCAAATGCTGCCGTATCGCGCTCGTGTCCGGGCCCGCAATGTCGAAGAATTCGATGGCTGGGTGCGCCATGATGGCGAAGAGTTTTTGTTTGTCCTTACCGGGATCATCAAGCTTTATACTGAATTCTACGAGCCCGTAGAAATGCGCCGCGGCGATAGCGCCTATTACGACGCCACCATGGGGCATAACGTCGTGTCCACCAGCGACGAAGACGCGACCATCCTTTGGGTCACATCGCTCGCATAGTCCATCCGCGCCTATTTCATTTTGCCCTTTAAACTCTCCCCGAAGGGGATAGCGGCGCATGTCTAGGGCGGTATCTACGGTAAGGTGCACCCCCACCGAATGGCACGAATTGTACGCTCAGTTTTGCGGGTCCAGCCACCAGACTTCGGGCATAAAATTTGGTCCATCGCCGTATAGCGGTACGTGCTCGGGGTATTTTAACGCCGAAATATGGGCGATGCGGTCTTCTGTGAATTGCCAGAACGGAATAACATAGCGCCCCGCCGTCAGCACTCGGTCCAAAGCGTGGGTAGCCGCAATAAAGTCGTCGTTGCTTTTTGCACTCACCATCGTATCGATCAATGCATCAATTGCGCTAGATTTCACTCCCATCAGATTGCGGCTTCCGGGCTGGTCCGCCGCATCAGAACCCCAATAGTAACGCTGCTCGCTTCCCGGACTCAACGACAGGGCGCGCCGAAAGATTGCCATATCAAAGTCGAATTCATTATTTCGAGCGACAAATTGCGCATCATCCACCGCGTCGACTTTTGCCGCGATGCCCAACCGCTTCAATGCTTGGATATATAATTCGGCAATCGCCATGTTTTCCGTGCTGCCCTTGGACAGAAGGATACTGAAAGCCAGAGGGGTACCGTCCTTGTCCCGCATGGTTCCTTCGGTGACACTGTAGCCTGCTTCCTTTAGTGAGTGCATTGCCGACCGAATCCCAGTCCTGTTGCGTGCCGATCCGTCTGACACAGGCAGTGCATATCCGGCTACCGTGCCCTCGGGCAACACATCTGCATAGGGCGATAGTAACTTGGCAACACGGCCTTGTGCAGGTCCGGGAAGCATTGCAAGCGGAGAATTCGAAAAATACGACGTGATACGGGGCTGTGCTCCGCCTGTCAGCGTTTCATTGATATACTCAAAATTGAACGCAGCGATCATCGCATCACGCACCCTGATATCGTCAAACGGTACCCGACGCGTGTTCATTACAAAACCGGTCATTCCTGATGGTTTGCTATGGCGAAAGGTAGATTTGATGATGTCACCGCGCTGCACCGCAGGAAAGTCATACTGCGTTGCCCAAGTTTCCGCGTTGAACTCACGTAGGGCTGAAATCTCACCGGCCTTGAACGCTTCGAGCAGCACATTCGCATCGCCATAAAAATCTAGCTTGATCTGGTCTATATTATGGGTGCCCCTGCGAAACGGCACATCCTTACCCCAGTATTCTGGGTTGCGGGTCAGGGTAACCTGTTGGCCCGCCTGGTAATCGGTAACGGTATAAGGGCCCGAACCCATCGGAATTTCTGCTAATGGGGCGTTGGCAAAATCGCGCCCTTCCCATTGTGCCTTGCTAAGGATCGGGCGCATCCCGGCCAAGAGCGCCAGCTCGCGGTTATCGGTATTGAAACTCATACGCACGCTGCGCGGGCCGGTTTTGGTGATGCTGCTGATTTGGGCCCGTAACCCGTGGTAGCGAGGGTGCCCTTGGGTCCCTAAAAGGTCATAACTAAAAATCACGTCTTCGGGGGTAACCGGCGTGCCATCCGCAAAGCGTGCTTCGGGCCGTAGAGTGAATTCCACCCACGAGCGATCATCGGGGGTTTCGATTGATTCGGCTAAAAGACCGTAAAGCGCGAAGGGTTCATCCCAAGAACGACCCATCAAAGTTTCGTGAGTGAAAAATGGTAATTGCCAAGGAGCGGTACCTTTGCGCACAAACGGGTTCAAACTGTCAAAGCCGCCGGTGTTGCCTAAAACGATTGAGCCGCCTTTAGGGGCATCGGGCCGCACATAGGGCAGAGACACAAAATCAGGTGGCAGGGCCGGGGTCCCGTACATAGATATCCCGTGTGACGGCTCAGCCTTCGCGAGCCCAGCAAAGAGAATCAGTGAAGAAACTGCCGCAACCGCCCGACACATCTGGAAAAAATAATAGGCCATTTTCGCAACAATCCCGCTTTGCCCTTGTTTTATTAGGTCTTCTCTTAGCGGCGCAGGCTCGCCAATTCAAACTTTAAGCTTGGATTACGGCGGCGAATTGCGTATAAAGAATTCACTGCTCGATAGGTTTCTTGCCTGTATGAAACCTGCCTCAATAACTTAACGTCCGCTTCGTGCGGACGTTTTTTTTGTTTTAAGTGGTGCTAAGCCAAAAATGGCCGTCAGGTCCCGCTATCTGGACCGACCCATATTTAGGCGTTTTCTTTGTCGGTGGAGCGTTCCATTATGCAGTTGCAGAAAACAAAGGAGAACACCATGGCCCATACCATAGATCTTTCAGGAAAAAATGCCGTTATCACCGGATCGAATTCCGGTATCGGGTTGGGTATCGCTTGGGCCTTGGCTCGGGCCGGTGCCAACGTAGTGCTGAATTCATTCACGGATCGTGACGAAGACCATGCAATGGCTTCGCAGATAGCGAACGAAACCGGCGTAAAGGCGCGCTACCTTAAAGCGGATATGGCCAAGGCTGACGAATGCCGCCAACTGATTACCGATGCAGGTTCGTGTGATATTCTGGTTAATAACGCCGGCATTCAATATGTCGCCGCAATTCCTGACTTTCCGGTCGAAAAATGGGATGCGATTATCGCCATCAATCTCAGCTCTGCGTTTCACACCACGGCTATTGCGTTACCCATGATGCGATCAGCTGGATGGGGACGGGTTATCAACATCTCCTCTGCACATGGTCTTACGGCATCGCCGTTCAAAGCGGCATATGTGGCAGCCAAACATGGCATCGTCGGGCTGACAAAGACCACCGCGTTAGAAACCGCCAAGGAACCAATCACATGTAACGCGATCTGCCCGGGTTATGTTCTTACTGATATCGTAGAAAAACAAATCCCTGATACCATGAAAAAGTATGACATGAGCCGCGAAGAGGTGATCAAGAAAGTCATGCTGGAACGCCAACCGAGTAAGGAATTCGCAACAGTGGAGCAACTGGGAGGCACTGCGACCTTCCTTTGTTCCAGCTCGGCTGACCAGATCACCGGGACCACCATCAGCGTAGACGGTGGTTGGACGGCGCTTTGATTGCCCGGTTACATCCGCGGGGCGGAGTATCAGCGTGACTAAAAAACAAATCAATCTGGCGTTGCAAGGTGGCGGCGCACATGGAGCTTATACTTGGGGCGTGCTGGACCGATTTCTCGAGGAGGACGATCTTGAGATTTGCGGAATTTCCGGAACCTCTGCCGGTGCTCTGAACGGAGCGGCTTTGAAGGCCGGTATGGTTAAGGGCGGCAGGCAAGCCGCCCGCGATAACCTAGACGGGTTATGGGCCAAGGTTTCGGCGGTGGGAGATCTGCATCTTAGCGGGTGGATGGCCCCTTTTGGTTTGGGCGCGATCAGCCAGGCGATGGCATATAGCTTTCCCGTCGCAATGAGTGCTGCCATGTCGCAGATTCTGTCGCCTTATGCCTACGGGCCACTCTACCGGAATCCCTTGCAAGATATCGTCGAAGAATTTGATTATGATCATGTTTGCAAGGGTCATGGTCCGCGATTTTTTGTCAGCGCGACTCGGGTGCGCGATGGAAAAATCAGGGTTTTTCATGGAGATGAGATCGGGCCGGATGCTTTGCTTGCCTCGGCGTGCTTACCAACTTTGTTTCAGGCGATTGAAATCGACGATCCGAAGACTGGGCGACGTGAAGCCTATTGGGATGGTGGCTATACCGGAAATCCGGCGCTGTTTCCGCTGTTTGCGCGGGATCTGCCCGACGATATCGTGATTATAAACATAAATCCGCTGGAGCGCGATGCGCTGCCCACGACCCCGCAGCAAATTCAGAACCGCATCAACGAGATCAGCTTTAATTCGAGCTTGCTGCGCGAGCTGCGTGCGATCGAGTTTGTTCAGCATTTGCTTGACCATGGAATGATCCAAGAGGGTACGATGAGCCGCGTGCGAATTCACATGATATCAGACGATGATATGATGTCCCAGTTATCTACGGTCACGAAATCATTCCCAAATCCGCTTGTTATCGAAGCATTGAAAGAAGCGGGCCGTGCTACTGCTGATACGTTTTTACAAGGCGACATCGACCATGTCGGAGTACGCAGCTCTGTCGATCTGGTCAAGATGTTCAGCTAGGGGGCAGTACGTCGTCAACGCTGTTGGGTGGCAGTTCGGTGACCGGGGTGGTACGAGAAGGCGGATAAACCAGACCCGCTGATATCACGAGCTTAGCAGCATCCTCGACAGTCATGTCGAGCTCCATCACTTCGTCTTTTGGAACGAACAGTAAAAACCCAGATGTTGGGTTGGGCGTGGTTGGAACGAAAACACCGATCAATTGCCGTTCTTCACCTACGCGCCTCGCAATCTCTCCCTTCGCGGCAATCGAGATAAATCCTAGGGCGAACATACCTTTACGTGGGTATTCGATCATGCAGGCTGTCTCAAAGCTCCGTTCAGTCTGTGCGAAAATCGTTTCCGAAATCTGTTTGATACCGGAATAGATTGTTCGGACTACGGGGGTGCGGTTAACCAGACTTTCGGCAAATCGGATAAAAGAACGCCCGATAATTCCCTTGGCAAGCCACCCCACGACGATCGTGAAGAATAAAAATATCACCACCCCGATGCCACGCACGTTGACTTGCGCGGAAGGGTCCAGCCCGAAGTAGGTCTGGATCAACCTGTCGGGGTGATACGCGACCGGCACCATTGGAAGCACAATCCCGTCGATCCAGCCGATCACGGACCAGATTAACCAGATAGTCAGACCGACAGGTGCAATAACAACGAGACCGGTCAGGAATGCCGCCCGCAATCGCGCGAACATCGTCCGGCGCGGGGTTGGTATGGTCGGCGGCGTAAAGGGCGTATTCATTGCAGTATTTGTTTTCTAACTTGTTAACAGGTCAGAGCTAGGGCGTATGGTGCCTCGCTACAATGGAACGCCCCAATATAATTGAACTTTATGTGTCTTTTATTGCAAGAATTGCGGAGATTCTGGCCGCAAAGCGTGCATTGTTGCGCACCAACGCAATATTTGCTGTCAACGACCGGCCCTCGGTCAGCTCAAAGATACGCTGTAACAGAAAGGGGGTAACTTCCTTTCCCTTGACACCTTGCGCATCTGCTTCCGCCTGAGCAGCTTGAATGATCGGGGCTAATTGTTCGGCTGGGATTTCGTCTGCGGCGTCGATAGGATTCGCAATTAATTGCCCACCTCGCAACCCCATCATTGCACGCGTTTTGTGGGCGGATGCGATTTGCGCAGCACTGTCCATTCGCAGGGGCGATTTTAACGACGATGTTTTGCTCCAGAAAGCTGGAAAACTGTTTTGCCCAACGGTGATTACCGGCACCCCTTGGGTCTCCAGCACCTCAAGAGTTTTCGCTACATCTAATATGGCCTTGGCCCCAGCGGCAACCACGGTGACGGGCGTCTGTGCAAGCTCCATCAGATCGGCTGATATGTCGAAACTTTCCTCGGCTCCCCGGTGCACGCCACCAATGCCGCCCGTGGCGAACACCTCAATTCCGGCCAAGTGGGCGGCTATCATAGTTGCGGCCACGGTCGTTGCCCCGGTGCCGTTCGTAGCGATACAAGCCGCGATATCAGCGCGTGAGAGCTTGGCCACATTTGTGGCCTGCGCAAGCCGAACGAGCTGATCATCTTCTAACCCGATATGCAGGCACCCACCTATGACCGCTATTGTCGCGGGGGTGGCACCGGCACCGCGCACGTCAGCCTCGACTTGATGGGCGACTTCGAGGTTCTGCGGAAAAGGCATGCCATGGGTGATGATCGTGCTTTCAAGAGCGACGATGGGCCCGCCTTCGGCATGGGCTTTTGCAACTTCGCCAGAACGGAACAAGGGGATCATATTTTAGTTTCTCCTGAAACATACCGGGCAGCCGTTGACAGCGCCTGTGCGAGCGACGCCTCAGGGTCGGCCCCGTGAAGCTCGGCGGCAATGTGGGCAGCCATAAAGGTATCACCCGCCCCGGTAACACGGGCAACAGCGACGGAGGGCGGACTTTGGGTAACCAGACCGTCGGTCAGGGCTATCGTGGCGCAATTGCCGCCGTCGGTGACCACGGCACGTACTGCACCGCGCTCCAGCAAAGCCCGGGCTGCAGTGCGGGAATCGGCAAATTCCGTCTGGCACAGCAACCCTGCCTCTTCGAGGTTCACGTATAACGTCCCGCGCTTAGCCTGAATAAAGGGCATTAGGCGCATGGCTTTGCCGGGGGATGCAGGCGCGACGCGCAAATCCGCATATGCCAGCAAGGGGCTGTGGGCCATTAGCGACAGCAACTCCAGCGTCAGATTGCCATCCAGTGCCACCGCACCGCGATATGGCCCGGGCAAGGTACCATCCGCAAACGGTCGCAAGATCTTGTCGCCTGCAGCCTCGAGCGAGTGAGCGTCGGCGATGGCAGCGATCAGACCATTTGTGCCTTCGACAGCCATATAGCGGTCGGTGGGTAAATCGTCGGATCGGTAAATGTGGTCTGTGTTAAGTCCGCGTAAAATACATGCGGCAATCAATTCGTCGCCTTCGGTGTCGCGCCCGACTGCACTGATCAAGGCGGGTGACATGCCGAACCGCGCCAGCGCCATCGCAACATTCAACGCTACTCCGCCAGGTAATCGGGTGATGCGCCCCGGCATATCAGAGCCTTGGCGCATGGCTGTGTCGGCGCGGCCGATTATATCCCACAGCACAGAGCCTATGCAAAGTATGTCAGGTACATCCGTCATGGCGCACCTTGTGCCTAGACCAAGCTGGTTGCGCAAGCCCCGTTGGCGAACGCCTTGCTAGGCGTAGTGAAAATGCGGAAAATCGTTTATTCTTGGGGCACGGCAAAAGTCAGAGATGCCCAAAGGCTTTCCCACTGCGGGCTCTCATCGGTCTCCCCTACATCGGGTGCAGGGCGAAGCACGACGGAATCAACCATGTATGTCATTCCGGGGACGACCGGAAAAGTGGCATGGCCAGCGTCATCGGTACGATACTTGGTGACAGTGACCTCTTTTTTGGCATTCCGTTCGTATACTTCGATCTGTACATCTTGCCGCGGAGCCTGCTGATAGGTCAGCGCGATTTCCATTTGATTGTTGAAATCCGCCTCATAGGGATTGGTAATCGCTGTCAGCTCCGTCTCTAAACCCATTGCGGTATCGTTGCCGCGCCCGTCGCCGATTGCGATCAGCGCCTTTGAATAACGGCTATAACGTTCGCGCACGTCGTCTTGCGGATATCCCGCTGCCTGATGTTCTGCTACCGCTGTTTTAAAGTCCTTGTGTTCGGTGAATCCCACAAAGGTTTCCCAGTCTTTGTAGACCAGAGTCGTAGGCAATGCCTCATGTGCGACGATCAGCAATCCGTCGCGCGGCGGTGCGATGATACGCAATGCAGGGATATCACCCATGCGCGCGGCGACCGGCACAACCTTGCCTTCAAAGCTCAGGTCGAAGCGACCGGTGCGGTTGGGAAAATAGGGCAGCTTGGTCCCATCAAACAGCTGTCCGTTGCGTATGTCAGTTGTTATTTCCGTACTGGGCTGTACTTGATACGCGGGTGCTTCTAGCCAATATTCATGCGCCATGGATGCGGATGCTGATACGACACACACGACAGCGATTACAAAACGGAACAAAAACATGCGAAAAACCTTTTCTAAGCTGATGCTCAAGCTGACCTGCGCGCTGATTTTGTCAAGTGCTGTGTTCTTGGGGTCCGGCGTAAATGTGCGTGCGCATGAGGTTATGCCAACCATTGCCGATCTGTCAGTTTCCGACGGGAGCGCACATTTGACACTGCGCATCAACCTCGAGGCATTTCTAGCGGGCATCGACTTGGATACAGTGGTCGACACAAATAATGCTGAAAATGCTGGGGACTATGACAGTTTACGGGCGCAGCCAGCTCGCCAAATCGCTTCGCGTGCACCAGAACTGCTTGAAACATGGAACAAGCTGCCCTTGTTGCAGGCCGACGGACAACCCGCCGTGCTGGAAACGGTGTCGATCACCATTCCCGAAGATGTGAACATGAGCTTGCCGCGCATCGCGCAATGGGAGCTAAGAGCGCCTGTGCCGGCCGCCACAAACGGCATTGTAGTGTCTTGGCCGTCGGGGTCAGGTGCACTGGTGGTGCGCCAACAAGGTGTCGAAGAACCTTATACCGGGTATCTTGAAGGCGGTGCCCAAAGCCCCGAAATCGTTTTGGGCGGGGGCGGGCAGCAAACGGCGGGGCAGGCTTTCGCGACATATATACCTGTGGGGTTCGATCATATCGTACCCAAGGGGCTGGACCACATCTTGTTCGTTTTAGGGCTGTTCTTTCTCTCGAGCCATATTCGCCCTTTGCTTTGGCAGGTTTCGGCGTTCACCGCTGCCCATACGGTCACGCTGGCGCTTGGTGCCTTGGGGTGGGTGGCGGTGCCCGCGTCGATCGTCGAGCCGTTGATCGCGGCGTCGATCGTCTATGTCGCGGTCGAGAATATTTTTACTTCGAGATTGTCGCGGTGGCGACCTTTGGTGATCTTTGGGTTTGGATTACTTCACGGGCTCGGGTTCGCTTCGGTGCTTGGCGCGTTTGGTCTGCCGCAAGATCAGTTCATTCCGGCGTTGATTGGCTTCAACATTGGGGTCGAGATCGGCCAACTGACCGTTATCGCTATTATCTTCCTTTGCGTCTGGCAGGCATTGCGGGTGGCGCGGGGGCAGGGTGCAGGATGGGGGGCCAAAGTATTATACTTGACGTTGGCCGCTGTGGCCGTGGGGTTGAGCCTGATGCCGCTACCTGGGCTGGCGCAAGTACTCGATGCGCCGGTCGCGTTGTTCTTGGTCCCCATGGCGATGATTTTCGTCGCTTGTTTTTTATCGGTGCAGTTTCGCCAGACGGCTGAGCCATATCGACGGTTCGTGGCCGTTCCTGCCTCTATC
>TARA_R110002012_G_scaffold322043_2_pt1 | contig 24340 bp, 12 predicted proteins | sample TARA_R110002012 | Tara Oceans TARA_R110002012 (sample SAMEA4396515) | marine metagenome | biome: Westerlies Biome; feature: [DCM] deep chlorophyll maximum layer (ENVO:01000326); material: water (ENVO:00002006), including particulate matter (ENVO:01000060) such as... | depth 40 m | reverse complement strand
CTTATAAGTTAGGCTTTAGAGGGGTCAGCATGCTCCAGTATATCCACCCAACCTTTTAATTTATTGGGTCTCAATCTAATATTATTACCAATTTATGACCCCTGAATGTAGCCTTCATCTTTGGTATCCAATAGATTGCTTCCGCAGATTTCCGATTCTCATTTCCTATTAAATTTTAATCCAATACGAGCTTCATATAAAGAATATGCGTCTGAGAGATGTTCTGGACAATTACTATCATACAAATACGTTTTTCCTTTAGCACTTAAATTTACAAAGTCCTTTAACTGTGATTTTTCAGATATAGCTATTCTAGACCCTCATGCCAAGGGCAAAAAGTCTGAGGACTATTTATTTCCAGCTAACTATGATGGAAGTACCAAGAGTTATGAAAAATACAAATCGCTTCGAAGAAGGATGAACGTATATCTCAAAACCATTGCCAAGGATGCCGTTATCGAAGAACATTTTACAACCTATACCATACGCCATTCCTGGGCCACCATAGCAAAATATATGGGAATCCAACTGAGGTTATCAGCAAAGGACTGGGACACAACTCGTTGAAAACAACACAGATTTATCTAAAGAGTTTTACCAACTCGGTTTTGGATGAAGTCAATGAGATGGTTGTTTCGTAAGATATAATTCACCCAATAAAACAATAAAGAATCATGGACTATACAGATGGACGGGCCATTTAGGTTACTTGAACATGTTAGATATCTAATAATTAATATTAACAACAAACCCAATGTATATTATAATAGATCACAATTTAAAGATTCATGATTTGTAAAAAGTCCAAAATCAATCGAAACTCCGCGTCGACGAATTTGGTATCATATGCCTGAATCTCAGTGTTCGATCCAAATATTTCTTTTTCAATAATATCCGCATTCTCCATCCTGTTTTTTGCAACCGCCCATTCCACGTATTTGTTATCACCTGGTTCATTTGATATCTTTTGTAATAATTCCTGGATCTGTTCATTTCTACTAAACTTCTCAAGTACCACTAACTGCAGGTACAATTTTGAACTTTCGTTTAGGTATTCAGGAGTTTGATGTGTAATAATCTCATCAAAATATTTTCTAGCTATTTCCTGCTCACCCTTCTTCTCATATGATAACGCTAAAAGATAATTGTCCAACCGTTCATCAACGTCGTAATGCCTACCTACTCCTAGGTTTTTTGGCCATAATTTGGCTTTCTCGGCGTAATGAATGGCCTGATCATAATCCATGGACATAAATGCTTTTAGGGATAAACGGATACAGGTCTCATGATACACCGTTCTACCTTCGGTAGCTCCTTCAAATGGCAGAACATTAAAGTTTTCCAAAAAATCCAGACTTGCCTTATATTCCTTTAGTTCCAAAAGTATTTTTGCATATCGCATTCCCAATACTGCCTTATCCGGATATTTGGATAAAGCTAGCTTTGCAATTTTTTTGGCTGCCTTCAATTCGTTCGTTTCCATATAATATTCTATCCAAGCCAACTGTACCCTCCAATTATCCTTATCCAAACGAACCGCCCGTTCCAGAGCGCCAAGCCTAGTATTTGCACTTTCTGGAAACAACTTGACCTTTGCCAAATAAAAAGGAACAAAATCAGGACCGCTACCACATTGCAGGAACAACTTCTTGGCTTCTTCTATGTTGCCCTTGATCCATTGTTGTAATGCCAAATAATATTTTAACTTCCAGTGATCTCTATTGTTTAAAAATTCCCTCAAGACAGCACCTGTTTCGGATCTATGGGGAAAAACCATTTCAGCATTCATCGCCAGTGCCTTATCCAAAAGTTTGATTTGATCCGTTTTATCCAAATAGGCAATATACAACGCAACCATAGGATGTTGGGGCGATAACTTTAGAATTTGTAATGCTTCTTTCTCTCCCCCATATGCCATGTATTGTAACGCTATCTCCAAATAGGAATCGAAAGCCAACTCGTTGGTAATCCTTGCCTGAACTTCATTCTGTGATAAGGCCCCCAAAAAGTAATTTTCAAAAACATAGAATAAATTGGTGGCATCTTGCGCGTAAATTTTGGCCAATACCTTGTTTCCTTCTTCTCCATGGCCCATTTTCCGGAACAGTATTGCCCGAAGTTCCAATGCGGAAATATTGGTGGCATTATAGGTTAGAGCCTTTTGCGTATATTCCAGCGCTTTGGCATGTTGCCCTTCTTTCAATAAAAGTTTTGCCAATTCTGTATAGGAGGCCGTTCTCATTGCTACTGATTGCGTGGCGATGGAAAATCCGCTTTTGGCATTGGCATGGTTGCCCAAGGACTTATTTACAAGTCCATATATATAGTTCGCCATACTGTCATAGGTATCTATACCCAAGGCCTTTTGGGAAAATTCCAATGCCTTTGGCCAATCTTCCGACCGATAGTAACTCAGCGCCAATCTATTGAGGGTCGGGACATGGGTCGCCTCTTTTTTAAAACTTTGCAAATAGACCTCATGGGCTTCTGTATATCTACGTTGTTTTTCAAGTTCCAGCCCTTTTACATACAGTCCGTAGGCAGATTCCCAATCGAAAGCCGTTTCCGGTTCATAAGGACGTTCCAGAAGGGTTGAAGCTTCATCGGAATTGTAGACCAAAAGATGATCCCCAACCACCACCTGGATTTCCTGATCTTCTTGAATGTTCAAGGTCTCTATATGTAGGTCTAAGGTGCTTAGCTCTAGATCCCTTTTAAAATGTGTCTTAGTTCCAGTCCGCACTACCATGTAAGTGTCCAAAGGCTGTAGAGCACTTAACCGGATTTCAACGCTATTTCCTTTTCTCATCACATTGAGCACCCCATATTCAGAGGCTGCCACCATCCCTTCTGTCCCTTTAAGTGGAAACCATAGTTCTTTGGCTACATCCACATCATAGGGCATAAATTCCCTGTGCTTAAAAGGGGTAAAAGTGCTGCTATTGGCCGCTTGGTTAAAAAGTTTGCCTGCCTGGTATTCTATATATTGACCATTGGAATCGGTCAACAGCTCCTCCCATATCATACCTTGATCGGATAACCCCCATATCCATATCTTCTTACCGGGCTTATCTACGTAATCGGCATAGTGTCCGAAACCAAAATCATCTTCGTGCCAGTAACCACCAAAATAGTCCGAATAACTATCGATTATGTGGTAGGATTTATAGATCCCAAAATTATTGTTGTCGTATCTTGAGATATCCTTGTCGGAATCTATGGGCCAATCCCCTAATTCCCCGCCATGTCCTATTCTTTTGTTACCGGGATAGATAAACTCCAGGTCACCATCGGCTTTGGCCGCGGCATTCATCCAATGATAATACGTTACCGGGATTTTATTGGTATTTGCCCATGTGGCGGTGGTTTCAAAATAGGCCTTGTCCGGGTGCAGCTTTATTTCCACATTCCATTTGGTTCTTGAGGGCAGGTCCAGTGCTCCCACCACACAGGATACACTCCCATCCGGATACTCCTTTAAGACATAGTCTACGGGTGTAGCACAAGTGGGAATATGACCGATATCCCCGAAATTGTATTCCAATCCACCAGAGGTCCAAGCGCCCCTCATAGCCACATCCCTGAATTTTACTACCTCGTTAAAATACATGAATTCCTTTCCAGTCGATTTTTCGATAGCTCCCCATATCTTCCCCCCCACTTCCGGAGAAACATATACTTTGATATAGTCGTTCTCCAACACCACCATCTTCCAATCCCGATACTCCCCTTGATCCGTATAGCCGTCAAAACGAAAATAGGGGTAGATACGGTTAATATTGGCCACTGGGTCGGGATCTCCGAACATATAGGTTTTCATGTTCAAATTTTCTTCCCGAACAGTTGCTTTTTGGGAATTTAAGGCCTGCATTATAAAAAGTATAAAAAAAAGTACATTTAAATATTTCATGTTGTAATAATTAACGCCTTATAATTGCCAATTCAAACACCCCCGTTACAATCTCTTTTCCTCTTCGTTATTTTATAACATTTAAAGATACACCAGGCACAATAGGAATATAGCGAAGTAGTGAGAATCTATTTAATTAGATCGCTCCAGTTTCATTAATACACCTCCAAGCTACCATCCAGGTTCAAAACTTTCCCAGCTCTCAAATCAAAACGAACCACCTTCTTATGATAGCGAATTTTAACACTTTGATCATGATCAGATTTTAGCACGAGCTTATCTAGCTTTCCATGCGACCATTCTATATCCACTTCTATTCCCCCACGAGCCCTCAAGCCAGTAATCTCTCCCTTGGACCAGGCTTTCGGAAGTGCTGGAAGTACATTTATTTCCCCAGAATGGGACTGCAATAGCATTTCGGCCATTCCTGCAGTAGCCCCCATATTCCCGTCTAACTGAAAAGGAGGGTGGGTAGAAAAGAGATTGTTATAAACTCCACCACCATCCATCATGTTCACGCCATCTGTCTGGGTTAGCTGCATGGCCCTATTCAATAATTTATAGGATCGGTCCCCGTCCTGTAAACGTGCCCAGAAATTTATCTTCCAGCCAATAGACCATCCGGTACCGTCATCCCCCCTGGCATTCAGGGATACCCGGGCAGCATCGACTAAATTAGGTGTTCTGACCATGTTCACTTGGGTTCCCGGATATAGAGCGTACAGATGGGATACGTGACGATGTTTATTTGTAGGGTCATCAACGTCTTCTTTCCATTCCTGCAATTGCCCCCATTTTCCTATTTTCAATGGTAATAACTTTGATTTTCCAGCAATCAACTTTTCTTTAAACCCATTGTCCAGTCCTAGCTCTTCACAAGCCTTGATACAGTTGGTAAAAATATCCCATGCAATCTCGATGTCCATATAGGCCCCAGTTGAAATTCCACCATGTTCTGGAGAATAGGAAGGAGAGGAAATCAAAAACCCGTCTTCATCTTTCGTAAGGTAATCCAACCAAAATTGGGCGGCCTCTTTCATTATAGGATAGCCCTTTTCTTTTAGATAAGTAAGGTCTCCCGAAAACTCGTAGTGTTCCCAAACGTGTCGGCCATACCAGGCTGCACCACCGGGAAAAAACCCCCAAGGAAATCCCCATCCTGGAGCGGTATATCCAAATGGATTGTTCATTGTGTTGACTATCCATCCTTCAGCATTAAAAAAATCTTTAGCCGATTTACGGCCTGGAGGCCTTAGCCTATCTATGTATTCTATAAGTGGTTCATGGCATTCGGATAAATTGGTGACCTCCGCGGGCCAATAGATCATTTGTATGTTGATATTGGCGTGGTAATCACTGGCCCAAGGAGGGTTTCCCAAATTGTTCCACTTTCCTTGTAAATTAGCAGGCATGGTCCCGGGACGGGAACTACTGATAAGCAGGTATCTCCCGTATTGAAAGTACAAACTTTCCAAGGTGTGATCCTCTTCCCCATTTGCGTACAGCCTCAGCCTTTCATCTGTGGGTAAATTATCTTTATCCGCACCATCCAAAGTGAAATTTACTCACGAAAATAAATTGGAATAATCCGTTATATGTTCCGACAAAAGCACGTCGTACCCCTTACTCAAAACTGTCTCAATTGTTTTTTTGTTCAACTCCTTATACTTTCTACCCGAATAATGTGGATATTCATTTATATAATCGGTAGAAGCGGTTAGGTACAATGTGAGGGTATTGGCAGATTTCACAGTCAATTCCCCATCTATAAATGGAAGGATTTTTCCATCAGTCTCTACAACTAGCCTACTTTCAAATCCCATCCCATTGTTTTCAAGATACCCAGACATTATAAGTTTTCCGTCTTTAATGGCAATGTCCACATTTTTATGCTCCGTTGTCTGTCTAAGGACGTAGTCCACCCCTTGTGAACTGTTGTTTTGAAAGCGGAAAACTAAAGTTCTACTAGGGTAATTAGCAAAGTATTCCCGTTTATGATGAACACCATCATTCATATATTCAACGCTGGCAACCCCTTTAGAAATATTAAGTTTCCTACGGTAGTTACTTACTGTTCCCGATGATTCAGGTCGTACATAAAGATCTCCAAATGGTTGATACGCCCCATAACCTTCCCATACACTATTTCCTTTATCTGCTTTGATTATACCCGTGAGTTCTCTGTTCGCAAGTTGGTGCGCCTCTTCGTATTTTCCCACGTCGAGCAGTCTTCTAACCTCGGGTAAGTGCTTATGGGCACCTTCCCTATTGCCACCATTATATTCGTTCCACTCCCCCTTTCCCCCAGTCCAAAGGGTCTCTTCATTAAATTGGATATGTTCCTCTTCTACTCCTCCAAAAAACATGGCCCCCAAGTACCCATTACCAATAGGCAAGGCCTCCTTCATCCAGGAATTGGCCGGTTGTATATACCATAGTTTCTGATCTTTCGATTCCTGCCCATATGAAAATACGGTATTTAGGAAAATAATGATCAGGGTTAGTAGTAAAGGGTATATTGTTTTTTTTGTGTTGATGAATATCATATTAATTTACAGTTAATTATATTGACCTATGGCGGTTATTTTTTTATGAGAGTTATAATATCGTCAACTTCTGTTTCAAAAGTCAAGATATTTCCTTCTTTTTGATGTTTGGCAGAACTTTCAAAGCTATCCGTAAAGGGGTTTTGAACTTTTAGGGTACCACCTTTTAGGGATTTGACCTCTACTTTTTGAACCTCACCTGATTTCATTTCCGCTGAGACCAAAAAAGCGCCTTCAGTTCTTAGTTGATAAAATCCCATATTTTTCCAGTTTTCGGGAATGGCCGGGAAGATCTTTACCACACCGGTATGACTTTGAATTAGCATTTCATGTATTCCGGCTGCGAAGGCAAAATTCCCTTCCAACGTAAAAGGCCTATAGGTAAAATTGGATTTTCCAGTTCCCGATTGATCTCCATTTACATGAAAACTATTTGGAAGTACGAACGAAGTAGCAAAATCCTTAAGCGCCTTGGCCGCTCCTTCTCCGTCCAGAGCCCTTGCCTTAATATTCCCCAACCAACTAAAAGAGTACCCTGTCCATTGACTACTGCCTATAGCCTCTAAATTTTCAATGGTTTTCTGAATTATCTCCATATCCTCTTCCCCATTGGAAGGGTCTATCAATCCTAGTGGATGAATGGCCATTAAATGTGAAAAGTGACGGTGTGATTCCTGATAAGGTAAATTAGGTGAGAACATAAGTCCACTATCACCCACAGCATAATCCGGCCATGCTTTCAAATCGTTCTTCCATTTAAGGGCTTCTTCTTTAAGGCCTAGCTCAAATGCAAGTTCTGCCGCGTGCAAATACGTCCATCTGACAAGTGACAGATCAAAATTGGTCATTTCTTCAAACCAAGCTTCACGCGAATTGTTATGGATTTCCGGGCTAGAACTCAAAGGGAGCTTTCTTTTACCATCATCGCCTACAACAGACAGTTCATTGAAATGTACTGCCACCTCCTTGATCCAGGGATAAGCTTGCTCTTTCAGAAAATCACGATCCATACTATAGCGCCAATGCCAATATAAATGCTGACCCAGCCATGCTCCTACCGTTGGACCAAAAGAATACTGTATCCATCCTCCCATTGGTTCCCCTGTCAATGTTGTAACCCCAGGCACATTGAGACCATTTGTACCGTAAAATTGCCTGGTATATTTCTTAAACGTAGGTTTATACTCAATTAGCCAATCTATAAAACCCTGTTCCAAATCCAAATGATTTCCAGAATAGGTAGGCCAATAACTAAGCTGTGTATTTAAGTCATGATGAAAGTCCCCTTTCCAAGGTGGAAGTTTGCCATTATCGGCGGTCCAAACGCTTTGCAAAGAAATTGGCGCAGCGCCTTGACGTGCTGCAGATCCCAATTTGTACATTTCCATATACCATTGGTTCTGTAATATGGTGTCAGGAATTGAAATACTTGATCGGTTCCAAAACCCATGCCACCATAAAGTATGGTCTTCCATTGGTTTCCCAATACCCTTGGAGAAAGAAGTCTCTACTATCTCGGTTGCGGTGGTCACAGTTTCATCCTTTGTTTTTTGGGAACTAATACTCCAACTTCCCACAAAAGCGTCCGATCTGTCCTCCCATTTTGTATACACTTGAAAATTAAACTCATCCCATCCTGTTTGGTTATAGGTAATGGAATTGTCCAGGTGAGAGACTGTTCCTTCCCTATACCCTAATCTCCTGAGATCTTGTCCACTTACGGGATCGACCACTGTGGATTCCTTAGCATCGAAATATGGTGGAGGTACAATGGTTGGGCGAATAGGTGTTTCCAAATTTTCAAATTGATACCAACCTATGGGTTCTGTGGCATGCACAAAAGTTTTTAGAATTGTTCCATTTTTCCATTCAACAATACAAGTAGCAGTTGCTAGGTTAAGCTTAACGTTCTTAATTTCCCCAAGCTCACTGATATCAAACTCTAGTGCCCCACCTGGTATCTTGGACGGTGCAGGTGAGTTATCATAAGGGGCATCATATTTATCTTGAACATTTTTATAGGTTTCATTTTTCCATTGGTCATGCACCCACTTAAAGTCGAAATCTTGAAAATTCAAATTTTCCATGGGACGCAGATCCCAAAGGTCCGAACGATCAAGTGAAAATCTAAGTTTTCCGTCCTTTTGCCATACCAATGCCCCTAAGGTTGCATTTCCCAAAGGTATTCCCTCATCCCAGGTTGTTGCCAGCCCATCAAACTCCAGCTCGTAATCGGGAAGTCTGTCGGGCTTAGCAGTTCTTTGCTCCTCTACGGAACAGGAAGTAGTCAATAAAACCAAAGTTAAAAGGCAACTTATAATTATATTTAATGTCATCTTTCTATGCATCTTTTAGTTTTTATTATTCAACAATTAATAGCCAGCCTTTGGTTGGCTCGATTCGAATTTCTTCTTCTATGGAAAATGTTCTTTCGGGTTGGAAATCTTCAATTTTAGGAGCGATAATTCGGACTTTATTTTTATCGAGCCCAACAGCTTCCCAATCCAAGTCCAAACTTACATTTACGGTTTCCTTTGCCCAGCTCGCCACGGAAATCAGCACCTTATCTTCCTTTAAATACGCCGTTGCCTTTACATCCTCCCGACTGCAGAATACAACAGGGTCCCTTTCCCAATAGCCTATCATTTTAGATTCAGCTATCCCAAAATCGTCCCAAACCTTCCATATATCTCTAGGGTCACAGGTTACGCCATCCGTGAACCATGGGTACCTGACCGTCATTCCGTAGACCATGCCCCGCCAAGGATTACCACCTGCATGTAACATATCGCCCATGTGTCCGAAAGGGATACCGGATACTTCCACCAGCCAATTTTCAGGAGGCATTTCATCGTACATAAAGCTTTCTCCAAACCAAAGTTTATCCAAATAAGGGAAAAATTCGGTGTATTGGGTTGCCGGTCCTTTTGAAAAGCCAGTATTGGAATGGAGATCGATTAAGGAACCAGGTTTTTCCCTGTCCAATATTTTGCGCATACGTTTCAATATTCTCCTATCGTAGCTTACATCATCCAAATACAAGCCGTCTATACCTATATTTTTTACTAACCATGAAAGCCCTTCCAAATAATAGTTATACCACCGAGAATCTCCCGGAGCATTAACTAAAGAAGCGTCAATTCCATCTTCCAAAGGTGAATACCATTGTGGATTATAATCATTAACTAGGTGTTCCTGCAACCAAGGATAACCACCCCCTTTTCCGGTTCCTAGAATTTCGTTGTCCAAACTTCTTAACGCCCATATTTCAGTGGCGTGGTTGGACAATTCCCTTATGGTATAATAAATCTTCACCTTAAGGTCCTTCGCATGCATTTCATCCACAAAACCGTGCATTTCCTTAGTATTGATAAATGGATAATTGATGTAAGGATTATACTTACTGGCATGATGGACATTGATGATTTTCACCCCATCGGTTATCTCTTCTTCTTTCGGTTTAGGAGCCAACCCGTTATGGTAATATCTATTTGTAAACTGTGCCTTACTATCTATTTCCTTAACAGGAGTAACTAATAAAGATAGTTCAAAAACCAATTCCTCTCCTTTCGTAAATGTCCGTTTTCCGGTAAATACGGTAGCAATGGTTTGTTCTTCCTTTTTCTCTATAGAAAATCCACCCTTACCATTATTATCCCAACTTTTGGGCGGTTCTGGTTTGTAAAGATTCAATAAGGGGCCATGATAAGTACTGCCACGTAGTTCAACATGTAATCCACCGTATGTATTCCCAACCCAAAAACTATCCTGAGGTCCTTTCCATTTTGATGAATGATGTTTAGGAACTGTAGTTCCCGGAAGCCCCATGCCCATCATGTATTCGGCGACAGAAGATTGATAAGGAATTTCCAATCTGAAATCGCTTAGGGTAACATCTGATTTGGCCACTAATTTGATTTTATAATTTAGGTGTCCATCAAATTCCGTAACTGTTTCTGTTTGTATTTCAAAATTATCAGAATTGGCAGTATATTTTTTTATTACTGTACCCAATTTGTCCCAGGAAGATTCCAGGCTATATTTATCAATCTTTTCACCTTCCATAACGTATCTTATGGGACTGCTCAACACTTCTGTATTCCAAACCTTAATGGCGTCTGGCATGCCATTGTTGTTTGTAGATATTTCCTTCCCGTACAACCCCAAAGTATTTTCATCTTTTATCGATATTGGTGTATATGGTTTGGTTGGTTCATTATCCAGCCCTATAGTAGAGTTTAACCACCTTAATCTAGAATGTCTCCAAGGTTCATTATCCCCACGGTTAACAATCACTTCATCGGATACATGTAATATTATTTTTATCTCCTGGTCCTGTTCTCCATTCGCTTTAATGGTAATATTACCTGAATATGTTCCTGCTTTTACTCCTTTAGAGATATCGGTTCCTACCCAAAGTGCCTGAACTCTTCCTTGGGCAACATCCACTTGTTTAGCAAAGGATTTACCATAAGGGTCTATTCCATCAGTATTAAAACATGTAAAGGCACTCGCAGGTATGCTGTCACCGTTACTTGATTTTAAACTTTCAAACTGCAACCGTAAATTCTGTATAGTACTTTTTGATGCATATATCCCTATCTGAAAAGTATAATATTCATTTCTCATTGCATTTCCCTCAAATGAACCGGATATACCATCCTTAATCCATTTCAAAGGTATATGATCCCGCATTTTGATTGGATGTTTACGATTCTCTGTAATAGCGATATAACTAGAATCGGAGCCATCAACAAATTTTTTTAATTCCTCCTTGGTCGCTATGACTTCCATGGGAAAAAAGGAGTCAAATTCCTTTCTTGCTTGAACTTCTTTACACGAGGCCTTTGGCAACTTACTTAGTTCATTTATATCGTTAAGCTTATTGTCAGTAATCCACACTTTGTCCGGTGATTTTTCACGATCAAGATATCCATACTTATAATATCCCCATTCAGTATCTGGTTTAAAAGGCAAGTAGTAAAAATTATAAATCCCCTTTTTCACAGGACCAAATACCAGTTCGCATTTTTCGTTATTAACTTCTAAGCGATGAATATTTTCAATGGTATCCCCGGTTTTGGCATTGACTATGATAAACCTTCGCTTCTCGATTGATTCGTCATGGCGCCTCCAACTAAAATTCAGTTTAACAGCTTCGGCTTTCTTGGGCACTTCCAATATGGCTCTATGATTTCCAAGCCCTGCCTCCCAAGGAATTTCAGCAATGCCATATTTTACTTCGGACTGAGAGTAGCCTAAAAAATTAAAAGCAATAACAAGGATAATAAATAGTAATTGCCTGGAATGAAGATGAAGTAAACTCTTAATATTTTTCATTTGTAAGATACGTATTTGAAATTTCATTTGGATTCAATAGAACAATTGAAGATTCATGACTTAACTTTTCTTTCCCCTGTGTGATCTACCCCTTTAGAACGTTCCAATGCTATCATCGCCTTTGGCCTGAAATTCGTGATAATGGCACGCCTGTTATCATCCGTAGAATTACCCCTGCTGTAATGCAACGTACCACCGTGGTGAAAAACACAAGATCCGGGAGTCAACTCTATACACATGGAATTTTCCTCGCTCCCCTCGCATTTAAGTGCTCCTTTGTTGCCAGTCTGCTCATGTTGCAACACTTCGGATAGGTGAGATTTTGGGGTATACCACATACAGCCATTTTCCTTATAGGCCCGATCAATAGCCACCCAGCAGCTCGCTGCACGTTTATCGGGCATATCAATCCAATATGCTGCATCTTGATGCCATGGGGTTATGGTATTGGTATTAGGGGCTTTATTTATAAGCATATCAAAGTCCAGTGCTATATCATCGCCCATTAGTTCTTGGGCCATTCTTAAGCATTTGATATGCAATGCCTTTTCCAAAAGTTCTGGAACTAACTTACTGGGAACCATAATTTGCGTTATGTTTTCCTTAGTAGCATCATCTGATCCCGATAGATCGGACCGGTAATTAGAGGCATCGATTCTATTGTCCAAAAATGAATCATAGAGATTACTATAGTAAGTCACCTCCGCTTCATTCAACAAATTATCAATCACCAGATATCCCTCTTCCTCGAAAAACGTTTTTTGCTGTTTAGATAATAATTTCATAATCACTTTTTTTAGTTAACCTAAACAATAGTCCATCTTACCTATTGACTATACCATTGTTGCTTTATTCTTCAAGAATTAAAATCACTTTCCCGTTTGCTTGTGAGTCACCCTGATTACCGTCTATTGTTACCTTTAGGGATGCACCGTTATTTGCTCTAACTCCTTCCGGCATCTCTGGGGAAAATGTGGCAGTAGAATTCTCTTTATTCAGAAGACTTTCATGTGAACTTTTAAATACCGGCTTACCATCGGCGATCAACGTTACCCCTTTTATATTCACAGCCGACGTCCCACTGGTATAAGTGAATTTAATTTCTTTAATATTAGGCAAATACAATCTTTTAATGGGCCATTCCATGGAATTATCCTTTGAAGACCAGTCACCCACAACAATATCATCTTCTTTCACTATTATAGGAATTGGCCTTTCAATAGCTTGTTTTACCAACTTTCTAGCCGATTCCAATGGATCTTCAAAAGGGTCTATTTTACTCACCCCTTTGTTCCTTACCCAAGCATCTTCAAACGCTCTATTATCATATGTTTCGTTTAATCGTAAACTTTCTAACTTACCTGCCATTCTCTCACGATAATAATCACGGATCATTCCTCCCCACATTCTAGCGGCATAATCATTAACCCCTAATTTTAATTTTGGTGGGCCCCATACCGTCAGAATTCTTCTAGCATCCTCCTCGTATTTATCCTGCTGTTTTATATCACTACTTGTTCCTCTGGCAAAGTTGATCCAACGCTGAAGGCTTAAGGTTGGATGGTTTTCCAACAATCTATCGGCATCAGTTAGTAACTGTAATGCCCATTCACCAGCTTTATCCCGTGTTTCAAAATCTAAATTTTGATGTGCATTATAGGCATAACCAAACCAGTCTTCTGCCTTATGACATAAAACAGTTGCTGCAAACTCAAGTGCATCTGCTTTATAAAGTTCAGAATCCTTCAATTCGTCCGAACAGGAAAGAAATTTTTCTATAGCGTCAAAAATACGGGCATCCTTGTTTACGGTACCTGCAGACCAAGAGCCTCCATTACCTTGAAAACCAAATCGAGGGTGATCGGTCATCGTCCCATAACTTGTCTTTCTTAATAACTGCCATGCTTCCGCCATGGCAGGGGGGCAGTCACTGTAGCGTGCCCTGGAATAATCAATATACCATGTATCCAAATCAATTGCTTCATTCGTCCATGCCATGTCCGATGCCAATTCGAAGGTCACCTCATTATTTTCAATTCCTTCAGGGGCAAAACCAAAACCAGTAGTTCTTTTATAATAAGGAGATTTTAAAAACTCTATTGGATTTGTAGCATAATAATCGTGTACTCCTGTGTGACCAGTTTTCCCGCCACTGTTCAACATAAAACCATAGACCCAAGGTTTGTTATTATACCCCTCGAATACTTCATAGTTAAAACCATTCTTATAAGCGATACCGTTATACTCATAAGCATAATCTAGAATCATTAATTTGTCATCCGGAATATTACTAAAAAGTGCATTGGCTGTTTCCTTGTTCCAGATATTCCTTTGATAGGTAAACATCCATCCTTGCACTACCCATACGGCATCCGGGTTTGCTGATTTAAGTGACTCGTAGATAGCACTTCCATATTCGGCCAAAAGTTCGTTTACCGGACGGTCGGTTTTTGGAAGCTCCATTTCATTGAAACTGTCCGCCAAATAGTATTTTCCTTTTCCAAATTCCCTTTCCCACTCCTCAATAAAAAGTTTCCCTATTTTATCAAACAAAGGTGTTTTTGGACTTATCAGAGCTCCATTATATTCTTCTGGAAAACCTCCCCAACTTACCGATAAAAGTTCATTTTCGGGAAAAATCCGACTAATATCCTTTGGTACAAAACCTGCAAAGGCCGGAAGAATAGGGTTCATGTCGAGTTCTTTCATCCTATTCAATATATTATGCTGTAGTGCTATTTGACCCTTATGCCATTCTTCCGTTAACAATTCACCTCCCAAATTATTTACATTGCCCATGCGTTGCCATGGCAGTAATGATGGAGCGGTATAAAACTCATCTATTTCATCTTGCGTTAACCCCAACTTTTTCCATACACGTGTAGCAATTGCTTCATTGGCAACCAATGCCAGGGGAAAATTCATACCACGTAAGGCCATCCAATCTATTTCTTTTTCCCAGCGTTCCCAATCCCAGTAGGGCGTTGAATACCCAAAAGCACATACATTTAAGTAATACCTGTTCTTGTACGGGGAAGTAATTGTCTTTTCTATTTCCGGCAATTCCGTTGGAATATTGATGTTTTTCCCAGACCAACTTATCATGGAATTTGTAGCATTTTTTAAATAGTCATAGGCTCCTCTGGTAAGGGAAGTAGGGGTATTGGCCGTAACTATTACCTTATTATCCTTCACGGTATAGTGAAATGAATCCAGCGAATCATTTTCCACAAGTTTTAAGGAAAATTTTGAGGCATGATCAACTCCAATCGTTCTTTCCAATACTCTATGCGCAACTATTTCCTTAGGAGCTGCACTTTCAAATTTCTTTTGACAGGCAAACAAAAAGAATATGCAACATGTCAGAGTTAATAATTTCATTCACTATTATTTTTAAAAAATTATAAATCCATTTTGGTTAAGAATCGAGTCAGAAGTATGTTATAGCCCATACAATAGAATTTTTCGGATCAAAAAAAATCTTTCATACTTTTTCATATTCTAAATTCCCAAACTACATCCAAAGAAGGCAAAAAAAGCAATACCAACAAAAAGAAACCCCGCCATCAAACAACTAACTAACTCTTTGAAGCGGGGATTTCCTATAATTTTAACTTATTCCTTTAGTAACCTGTATTTTGCTTTAAATTTGGATTGTTGATCAATTCAAAATCAGGTATAGGCCAAGTATAATCCCTTGGAGCTGTAAATGTTCTGTCCTCCAAGGACACCACGCCAATGGCTGGTTGATTCATGGTTGCATCCAACCACTTCCATCTATGGTAGTCATAATACAGAATACCCTCAGCTGCCAATTCAATTATTCTTTCTCTTCTAATAATTTCCCTGAAGCTATCTTTGGTAAGTCCAGCCAGCGCAATAGGTGGCACAACAATATCGGAACCATCCGCTGCCGCTCCTTTGCCACCTCTAACCCTTAGTTCATTTATAAGATCCAGTAATTCTTGAGTTGGACCGCTAACCTCATTCATGGCCTCTACATAATTAAGATATACCTCCCCCAATCTAAATACTATAAAATCATTATGGCTCCTTTGTTCAGCAGTTTCGGCCGGATTGATCCACTTTCTGAAATTAAGCCAAGTACCATTATTTACGAACATTGATCCTTCGTATTCCACCTCTTCATTCCAATTAAAAATGGTTTGATTTAATCTGGGATCTCTATTTGTGAATGGCATATCAGAATCGTACAAAGGACTAGATGCAATATCTACCCCGTTTATATCTGGATATCTATCTACAAGGGCTTTCGTGGGAGAATAAGTGGTCCATGATGCATGAAAACTAATGGGTCCCAACCATTGGCCCAAAGAGTGATAATTCCCCTCTAGATCTGCATTAATTCTAGCAAGAATAATTTCCGAGTTACCTTCTCCTTCCGGTCTAAACAGTTCAGTATAATTATTATACAAACTAAAACCTCCAGACATGATCTCATTTGCAAGATTTGCGCTTTCTGTCAACATCGTATTATCTGCCGACAAAGTTCCTTCGTAAAGTAAAATCCTTGACTTTAATGCCATAGCGGCCCATTTGGTTACTCTACCATACTCGGGTACATAATTTGAAGAAGATAATTCGGCAATAGTTCCGTCCAGTTCCGATAACACAAAATTCAGAACAGCCTCTCTAGAGCTAGGCTCAACCTGGCCTTCATTAATAGCCAATAATTTAGTTACAATGGGTATATCTCCAAACTGATACATCAATTTATAATGTGCCCAAGCTCTAAAAAAGCGTACTTGTCCCATATACTGAGCCAAATCAGTTTCCGACAAACCAACTTTATCAACATTATCCAAAAACCAATTGGCATCTCTAATGGTAGCATATTGTCCCGTCCATAAGCTATTGACCAAACTAGCTCCTGGATTAATGCCCCCTGTAGAAATTTCCACGGAAGCTCCATTTTGACTGAACATTACCTCGGTCAATGCATCCCATTCAATCTGTCCCACATTAAATAATGACCCATAAAGTGCATTAGCAGCTTGCTTTACCTCATCTTCACTTGTCCAAAAGGCATCTTCGGATAGCGCTGTAACTGGAAGCTTGGTAATTTCCTCTTCTGTACAACTCTGAAGAACTCCAAAGGCAAAAATTAAAACGTATATATATTTAATATAATTTTTCATATTATTTTTTTAGAAATTAATATTTACTCCCACTGCAATTGACTTTAAGGGTGGAATTGACAAACCTGTGGATTCAGGGTCAAAACCAGGTCTAAAATCAGATACCGTAAACAAATTTGTACCTGTACAATAAAGTCTTGCTCTTTGAATGTACTTGTTCTCATTTATCGGAAGTGTATACCCTAACTGTAAATTCTTCAATCTGAAATAGGAGGAATTGAATGCCCAGTAACTTGAATTGGTGTAAAAGTTTTGGTTATAAGTCTGTTGACCAAAAAGCAAGAGCCTTGGATATGTTCCGTCTGTATTAGCGGAACTCCATGCGTCATTTGCTTCTTCTGGGATCCACCCAGAATTCCCAAACAAATCATTGGACCTATAATCTTTTGCCTTACCGGTTCCTTGGAAGAACATTTGTATATCGAAATTCTTCCACTCCGCATTCAAATTAATTCCATAAGTAATTTTAGGAAGTGTCTCTGCAATGGCTACATTATCTTCAAAGTTTAATGAACCATCACCATTTTGGTCCACATAACGAATATCGCCCATTGTTGTATTAGGGCTAATACCAGAGGTAATTTGGGCTTTATAATCATCAACTTCAGCTTGGGATGATAATATACCATCTGATACATAACCGTAAACAGTTCCCAAAGCATCGCCTACCCTATAACTGGTGTCGAATTCAGAAAAAGCTTCTGTCAATTCCGTAATCTCATTGGTATTATAGGTACCATTAATCGAAATACCATATTTCAACCCATTTGACAAATTGTTCTCATGATTTAACATTAACTCAAATCCTTTATTTTGAACATTACCTGCATTAATTGCAGGACCGGTTCTTCCAGTCCCAACCGTTCCAGGCACTGGGCTCGGCAACAAAATATCTTCGGTTTTCTTAATGTAATAATCCAACGAACCCGATAGCAACCTTTTATGTAATGAAAAATCAAGACCAAAATTAATAGTACTGGTAGTTTCCCATTTCAAATCCCTAAATGGAACGCCTCCTTCCGTAGCAGTAGATTCTACAATATCACCCATCCCAAAATAGTAAGTGCCGAATGATATATTTGAGAAATAACTACCTGAAACCCTGTTATTACCAGTTGTTCCATAAGAAGCTCTAAATTTTAATTGGTCTATTGAATTAGAATTCATGAAATCTTCATTACTGATCAACCAGCCAGCAGACACTGAAGGGAAAAATCCATATCGATTTTCTGGTGCAAAAATGGATGACCCATCATACCGTCCTGTTAGCTCAAGAATGTATTTTTCATTAAAATTATAATTGATTCTACCTACCGCAGACTGTAAAGCATTTTCACCCGTATTACTGTTTAACTCAGTGATATCATCATTATCCCCAGAATTAGGGGCGCTAAACTCAGTCAATAAATTATCAAATTGAAAGTTTCTTCTTCCAGCGCTGATAAATGAGTCCTTATTAAACTGAACGTCCCATCCAGCCAATATTCCAAAATTATGCTTATCGATGGATTTATCGTAGCTTATAAATGTCTGCGCATTATATTGGTTATTGTCCCGCCAGGTTTGCCCTAGACTATTTATATCTGAAAACCAAGTTGGACCATCTGTCGTTGATCTTTTATATATACTGGAAACACCCCTGCTTGTTCCCGATATTAACGAATAGCGTCCGATAACTTTTAAACCATCAATAATTTCCCAAGTAAGATTGGTATTGGCGGTAAACGTTTTGTTTTTCGTGTTGGCCGTTCCAGCCTCCAATTCCCACAACACATTCCAAAATCCCCTGCCATAAGCACCAGCCTCATTAAAGAATTGAAAATCCCCGTCAGCATTTCTAACTGGTAAAAAGGGAGCTGTACCATTCATATGCTGGTAGATATTATCTATACCGGCATTGACATTTGGCGCTGTATTATTTGAAATGCTATAGCTCAAATTAACATCTAAATCGATGTTATCCCTAAGCTTTGTCTTCAGGTTACTTCTTAGATTGTATTGCTTTCTATCGATGCCTGATTTAACGATTCCATCAGCATGCCTATACCCTAAAGAGAAATAGTAGGATGATCTTTCATTGCCTCCAGAAGCACTCAAAAAATATCTATTGGTAACCTCCGTTTTCAGAAACTCATCTTTCCAATTGGTATTTGGATACGCCGGATCTGTTCCTGACTCAAATTTTGAAAAGTCCTCAGGTGAAAACAAAGCCTGACCTCCAGAGTTTATAGAGGCCTCGTTCATAATGGTAGCAGATTGAATTGAATTGGCTGATTTTTGAGTAGTTGTTAAGTCACTAAAACTCACAAAGCTTTCAAAATTAAAACTTGCTTTTTTAATTTTACCTGTTTTAGTTTTTACTATTATAACACCGGCTGCCGCTCTAGAACCATAGATAGCAGAAGCAGCACCATCTTTTAAAACGGAAATAGCCTCAATATCATTTGGATCTATATTGAGCAAATCTTGTGGAACTCCATCCACAATATACAAAGGCGAGTTATTGCCTATGGTAGTAGCTCCTCTTACCTGTACTGACAACTCTTGATTATACCCGCCATCTCTAATATATAAGCCCGGTGTTCGGCCTTGCAATGCTGCTGCAATATTAGAGTTGGTTACATTCCCCAATTCTTCAACATCAACAGCAGAAACGGCAGAGGTAACACTGGTGATTTTCTGCGTACCATATCCAACCAAAATCACTTCATCTAGTGAGCTAATATCTTCTATCAATTCAATATTTATGATAGATTGATCGTTAACTTCAATTTCTTTTGTAGCAAACCCCAGGTAAGATGCCACTAAAATGGCATTTTCTGAAGATACTTCTAGAGAGAAGTTTCCGTCAAAATCGGATTGCGTGCCACGACTTGTTCCTTTTTCAACTATGCTAGCTCCGGCGAGCGGTTGGCCACTTTGATCCTTAACTGTACCCTTTACGGTATTCTGCCATTTTAAAAGTTTAGGATCAAGATTAGAGGAAGGTTCCAATCTTTTAATTGGTATAGTGTTCTTTTTAGTAAGAACGATTTGCTTGTCAATAATATCGAAGTCAATGTTCGTATTCTTAAACATTATTTTTAAGACTTCATCAATGCGTTTCTTTTTAATTTTGAAGGTTACTTTTTTACCCAAGTCCAAAGTGGAATTTTCATAAAAGAATTTAAAATCGGTTTCATGTTCTATTTTTTTAAACAGTATCGATTCTATACTTTCATTTTCTATATCTAATGTTAGTTTGGTATTCTGGGAATAAGTACTGGCATTGATCTGAAACAAGCATGCAAATAATAGCAAAGTTGTCAGTTTCATTTTTAAATCAAATTTGAATACACCAAAGATGTAATGCTTTCCTGCATTTTTCATATTTTTGTTATGATTAAAAGGTTATTTAGTAGCTTTTTTAATTGAATTACGAATCGGGGATGTTGGTAGCATTTCCCGATTTTTCATGTAGTGTTGGTCTATTTCATATTTTATTATAGGTTTAAGGGTTAATAACAATTTTATTATCAGTTATGATATATCTGAAATTATTTGTTTTTTGAAAAGTGTTTAAGATTTGTTCTACTGATTCTATATCAAAACGGCCGGTAAATTTTTTCTCATCCAAGGCTTTGTAATTATTTGTAACTACAACATTATAATGCCGTTGTAACTTCTTAACGATTGACCCAAAACTTTCATTTTTGAAAAAGAGGGTTCCATCTACCCATGAAATATGCTCTGCTATATCTACCTGTTCAACGGAAATTTCAGAACTCATGGTTTTTGATGCCATTTCATTGGGCTTTAGCATTAAATTGGTTTTAAAATTAGACTGCTGCTCGGAATTATCCGTTATGCCTACACTTCCCTCAATTAGCACCACGGCAGTATATGAATCGTCCGTATACGAAGAAATATTAAATTCAGTTCCAAAAACTTCAGTGGTTATACCTTTGGCCTTTACAATAAAAGGGGAATTTTTATTTTTGCTTACCTTAAAATAGCCTTCACCTTCCAAAAAGACTTCCCTATTCTTTCCTTTTTTAAATTTAGAGGGATATCTTAAACTGGACCCAGCATTTAAGAAAACGTGAGTTTTATCCGGAAGCAATACTTGAAAAGTTTTGCCATATGGAACGCGAAGAACATTATACACAATTTCAGCATCTTCCCCATCTAGCCCTTGATAGTCCAAAGTGTTTTTTTCTTGCTTCGCCAAAACCTCACCATCCTTACCAGTCAAATCTTTTGAAACAGACGGATTGAGGATTTTAACTCCACTACCTTCCACTTCCAAGGTCACTTGATTTTCAGGCAGTTCAACGGTAGTATTTCGGTTAAAATGAAAAATAGTATAACTCAATGCCATTAAGACAACAAATACTGCTGCATACTTGAAAATGGTGGCTCGTAAACTCTTAAATGGGACTACAACACCATTATCCAATGTTGCATTTTCGAATAATTGAAAAGCCTTCTTTGTATCATAAGCTTTATTATTATAATGAGAGTATATAAATTCTCTAAAATGCTTTTGATTATCTTCATTGGAAATCCAATCCTTAAGATGTTCTAAATCCTCCTCCGAAATTGTATTTTGAAGATATTGTCTTATTATTATCTTTATGTTTGTTTTCACTTTAACCTATCTTGTTTACCTTATGACAATCAAGAAATGTAATACCATGCATTTTTTTTAATCTTTTTTTAATTTCGATTATGCACGGAGAGTTCAATCAGATAATTTATGATGAGGATGTCATGCTGGATAAGATTCGGGAAGGCGATAAACAAATATATCGGTTACTTTTTGAGAATTATTACAAGGTTCTTATTTTGTATGCCACGAGTCTAACCAAAAATGAACCAAAGGCGGAAGACTTAGTGCAAAATGTTTTTATTAAGCTTTGGACAAAAAGAGACACGTTAGAAATTCGATCTTCCATTAAAAGCTATCTCTATAAGTCCGTCTATAATTTATTTATCAACGATTATAGGAAGGAACTGCGAAATGAAAATGTTCTCGACAAAATACATTATGAGGTATTGCAACAATCAATCGAAGAAGAGGAACATTCAATTAAAAGTAAGTTGGATTGGGTAAACAAGGAAATTGATTCATTACCCCCTAAATCTAAAGAGATATTTGTAATGAACAAAAGAAGGGGATTAACCTATAAGGAAATTTCAAAAATTCTAGATATTTCCGAAAATACTGTAGAGAGTCACATAAGTCGAGCCTTAAAGCGAATAAGGCAAAACATTCCAAAATCGCTTTTATTTCTACTAGTATTAGTACCCAGCTCCATTAAAACTAGGTATTAATTTCTCATTAAAATCAATTAAAGTAATTGTGATCGACGGCTCTGATTGTAGCCTTCCCCTTTTTGCTATACTTAGGCAATCAATTGGAGAAGAGATGCATCAAGTTTTATTCCTATTATTCAGAGAAATTAGTACTAATCTTCTCCCTTATAAGCCTGACTAACTCCATACTTTTTTGAGTTTATAAAACTTGGCCCATATTACTAGTGAACTTTTTTTAAAGGCAGTCAGTTCTATGATTTAGTTTACAATTTGAAACAAAGTCGAAGTAAGTAAATTAATAGAAGTTGTTTTAAAAGGTCACAGTCATATCTAGTTGCTTACAATGAATTGTTTTTACTTAAACTTAACAATTGATCTTGCTCCAAAAAACTTCTATTGGTTTTAACAATGTTCTACTAAAATCGAGTAGCCGACTCCTATAAGTCAGCTTTTCCTTGTTGTACAGGCGGAAAGACGCGAACTCTCACACAGCCATGCATTAGATCCTTAGAATAACCTGCAGTTCTAAAACATTATTATTTTGACATAAAACTCAAAATTTCCTTTATTTTATTAGGAATTTAAGACAGCATCCAAAGCATCATCAGCATCCTTGTGAATAAAATTTGCTTGATATAGAATCGTGGTTTTCAGATCGCTGTGGCGATAAAGTTTTTGCAACATTATGGGTGAAATGGTGTCCCCTGCGATATTCCCAAAAGAATGGCGGGCAATATGGTTAGATAAGTTTTTTGTAATCCCACATTTTTCGGCAATCTCCTTTAGGTATTTATTAAGTACAGCGGTTCCATTACGAGTCTTTACAAATACATCCCGCTTGCTATTGGGATTCGCTTTTTTTAGATAGGGGAAAATAAAATCTTTATTTGACTGGCGTAATGGCCGATAAAAATCCAATATCCCCATGACCTGATCTGGAATTTTAAGACTCAAGGGCTTTTCGTTCTTGTTCATGGTATAATAGAGACGTCCATCCATCAGATCCGACCAATTCATTTGCAACACGTCGGAAATCCTAATTCCCGCAAAATAATAAGAGAACAACCAAACATTTCGTGTGTGCCAAATAGCCGAATCTTTCTCTAGTTCAACATTTTCAATGCGCTTTATTTCTTCTCTTGTCAAACCGATTTTTTGTGTTGGCTTTATTCGTATACGCTCTTTTTCTCCTGCAAAAGGATAGTGTTTGGTTTCCACGATACCTTCTTTTATGGCTGCATTAAAGAGGGTACGAATATAAATAAGATGATTAGTAACAGTTCTAGTCTTATGATCTAGATAAGAAATACAGAACACCTTGAAGTTGCTTAGAAATGCCTCGGTAATGTCTTCAAAATAGAGCGAGGTTTCTTTACCAAATTCACCTTTTACATGTTCCAGGAAATTATATCCAAACTTTCTGGACTGACTTACCCGATTTCGCCGTCGGTCTAAAATTCCATTAATGACTTGTTCTCGCTCTTCAAATCTGTTCCAATTTAAAAACTCACGGATGTTAAACAACATTGAAAGTTCCCCTTTACAGGTGGAAAAGGAACCTGACTGAAATTTGTTTATTACACGTTGCGACCCAAATTGAAAAAACGAAATCGTTCTCCCTTTATGCTTTGCCTTGTTCTTGATTTGTTTACTGGAAATGAACTCCTTTGACCCTTCCGCTTCCAGAGCGATACTATCAACCTCTGTCAATTTTTTTAGTAGATAATTATTCAGCCTTGCTGAATTGGTGTGGGATTTTTTAACTTTACCCAAATCTTTGTCCCAATCCTTTTCCAAAATATATTGACCTGTAAATATGTATCGTGTCTTTCTATTTTGGGTAATTCGAACGGCCAAAGGAAAAGTGCCGTCCTTCTTTTTATCATGTTTCCAAAGCACTATCTTTATCGAGGCCATTTTTAGTAATATATTTCCTCTAAGAAACACTAATGACCACATTTTACCTAAAACATACCTAAAACATTTTGGGGTTTTATATGATTTCCGCTGTTCTGACCTAAATCATAAGTATTTGATTATCAATTATATCATAACATATTAGACCATATAAAACCAGTATTTCTGCG
>TARA_R110002012_G_scaffold142411_5_pt1 | contig 24350 bp, 18 predicted proteins | sample TARA_R110002012 | Tara Oceans TARA_R110002012 (sample SAMEA4396515) | marine metagenome | biome: Westerlies Biome; feature: [DCM] deep chlorophyll maximum layer (ENVO:01000326); material: water (ENVO:00002006), including particulate matter (ENVO:01000060) such as... | depth 40 m | reverse complement strand
CAGCTTTGAAAATAATTTATCTAATTTGTTTTAAATGCGTTTGCCCTTTTGGTTTTCCCCATCTATTTACTCGTTTGAATTCAGCTGAATAATGGTTATAATCACCACTTTCAAACCTACTCTTTCATGAAAATTACACTACGCCTACGCTTTTTTATTGTCCTGCTAGTCCTTTTTGCAGGGTTTCTCCACCTCCAGGCACAACCGCTGCCGACTGCCAAACCCGAAGAGGTGGGCATGTCATCGGAAAGACTCCAACGCCTCAGTACCGTGTTCAAACAATATGCGGACAACAAGAAGATGTCTGGCAATGTTATTTTGGTGATGCGAAAGGGAAAAGTGGTATACCATGAAGCGTTTGGTATGAGAGACATCGAATCCAAAGCCGCTATGCCAAAGGATGCGATTTTTCGGATTGCGTCGCAAACCAAGGCCCTTGTTAGTGTTTCGATCATGATGCTTCAGGAGGAAGGGAAGCTTTTGATAACTGATAACGTAAGTAAATACATTCCTGAGTTTGAAGAGACCACGGTTGCTGTGGCCAAAGAAGATGGCGTGTATGAAATTGTGCCGGCGAAAAGGCAAATCACGCTGAGAGATCTGCTCACTCACACAGCTGGCATCGGTTATGGTGGAGGGCCTGCCAAAGATAAATGGGAGGAAGCAGGCATCACGGGGTGGTATTTTGCCCATAGGGAAGAACCTGTTGGTGCCACTATTGCCAAAATGGCTTCCCTGCCTATGGATGCGCAGCCAGGGGAGAAATTTGTTTACGGCTATAACACAGACATCCTTGGTGCAGTGGTGGAAAAGGCGTCGGGAATGCCGCTGGATCAATTTATTAAAACGAGGATTACCGATCCGCTGGGAATGAATGATACACACTTTTATTTACCGAAGAGCAAGGTAGGTAAACTTGCAACAGTTTATTCGGCGTATGCAGACAGCCCAATTGAGAAATCACCGGTAACGGGCACCATGGTGAGCCAGGGTGCTTATGTGGATGGGCCAAGAACCAGTTTTTCTGGTGGAGCTGGTTTGTTGAGCACAGCCGACAACTACGCCAGGTTTTTGCAAATGACGATGAACGGAGGTGAGCTCAATGGCACAAGGATTCTTTCACCTAAAACCATTGAATTGATGACGGTGAGTCATACAGGTGATATTGAATTTCGGGACGGACAAGGGTTTGGTCTTGGGTTTTCCGTTGTGGAGGATTTAGGTGAAAGAGGCATTCCCGGCTCAGTGGGTGAATACGGCTGGGGCGGTGCCTATGGCTCAACTTACTGGGTAGACCCCAAAGAAGAGCTGGTGGTGGTCTACTTCAAGCAGCTTATTCCGACTGCGGGCTTGGACGATCAGGCCAAGCTAAGAGCGCTGGTGTACCAGGCGATTTTGGAGTAATTCCATTGGGTAGGGGTTCAATGTTTTTCCGGTGGTGTAACCTCTGTTGGAGAAAGTACTCAGTTTGTAGTTATTTGATATTATGATGAAAAGAATAGTCCTGAACCATATCCTAGCTGCCCTTACAATTGTATCGATTTTTACTTCGTGTCAGTCATCGTTTGACGCCGATTCTGGAAAGACGGAAGTCACGAAATGGCACCAAAACAAAACTGGTGCGGTTTCCCTCACATTCGATGACGGCACCATTCACCAGTTTACTATCGCCATGCCTATGCTCGACTCGCTTGGCATGAAGGGCACGTTTTACATCATCACCGGCAAAATACCTGAGTCGCAGTACCGGGGCACCTTCATCGGCAGGCCGGGAGAGGAGATCATTGCGGAAACTGCCAAAATACCAACGAACAAGGATAATCTGCTCGAGCGGGCGTCGGCCATTGGTTTTCTGGGCTATGAAGGGGGCCTGGATTATCACACCAGAGCCGGAGCTGCAGTCGATGCTGAAAATGTGGACAAGGCCATTGAAATCATTGAAGAAGGATATGCGAAGATCAGGGCTGGTAAGCTTAAGAAGGTAGGGCCACCTACCAGCTATAGAGAGGCTAACGACACCACTACCTGGGAGCTGTACCGTCAGTACGCCGCCAATGGACATGAGATTGCCAGCCATACGGTTACCCATCCAAGGCTGGCCATCCTCGACGAGCCCAACATACTTTACGAGCTGGAAAAGAGTAAGGAAGAGATTGAAAACCAGATAGGCGCCGATTACATATTTTCAGCGGAGGGGCCTTATGGTACAGAGCATGAGCATTCGGTTGAGTATGTGCTCAAGGTGTACGAATCGGCTCGGAACAGGATGCCTGAGCCGTTTCTGGCCGAGCTTAACAGGGGTTCAAAAGAGTCGCCTGCTGAAGGAAAAGAGGGGAAGGAGTATGTGCAGTGGCAGCGGGGACCTTTATTCAAAACCCCAATGGAGCTGATGAAGTCGTGGGTGGACACCACTGCTGCCCGCAGTGATACATGGCTCGTATTGGTGTTCCACGGCGTTGAGGGTGTTGGCTGGGAGGCCAAACCCAAAGAGCAGTTGAGAGAGTACTTTGAGTACATAGCAAGCAAAAGAAATGATGTGTGGATAGCCCCTTTTGTTGAGGTAACACAATACATCAGAGAACGGATGGCTGCGAAAGTCAGCACAAAGATTGATGGCGGCACTATCGTAGTGAACCTCACACATACCCTTGACCCGAAGTGGTATGGGCATAGCCTGACACTCAAAACACTGGTACCTGATTGGGAAAAAGCGCAAGTGAAACAGGGTGAGACAATACTTGCGGCCCGAATGACGGAGGAGGAAGGGAAAAAGTACGTGATGTATGAGGCTTTGCCTAATGCCGAACCGATAACGATCAGGGAAATGGAATAGTGGATAAAGTGTCCAGAACTTTTTTTAAATACTGCCCATTTCAGCCAGCACGTTCACTGTCTTCCAGTTTCTGGTAGTAGCACCAACTTTCAGTTTAGACTCGAAAAAGGTATTGTTGATCTTTGTTCGGCCATAGCCGTTGGGGCAGTATACGTACACTTCTTTTCCTGTCAACACGAACCGATCCGGGGCGTAGTCGTAGGTCAGCAGTTTATCCACGTTCTCCTGCTTTGGCAGCTCGTCAAGGAAGGTCACGTGCAGCTTGTCAGGTTCTATTCCCTTCTCATTAAGAAAGGGATTTCCCTCAATCACTTTTTTTATATCAGCCTGGGTGCTGATAAGCACAGGTACATCGAAACCAAAGCGCTGGCTGATGGCCACTTCAATAGCCTTCCTGATTGCTGAGGGAGATTTTTCTTCAATCGAAAAAGCCACGTTGCCGCTCTGGATATAGGTTCTCACTTGTTTGTATCCCAATGACTCGTATAGTGCTTGCAGCTCTTTCATGGGCACCGGCTTGTGCCCGCCAACATTGATGCCTCTGAGGATGGAGATGTAGGTTGTCATGTTGGAAAGTTACGCTGCATTCAGAAAAAAGACGTGAAATTGGAAATCATTATGCACAATCAAGTGCACTTGGAAATGCCACTGTTTAGTGCTTGTGCCCCAAATAGTGCGCTTTGAGAATGTCTTCACCAAAATCGCCGCCTTTTTCCCTCCAGATGGCATGGATATGGTTGCCGTCATTGTCGAAACCCACGTTGTCGTACTCGATCATGAAGTCGGGGCCATTGATGATATAGTAATGAGCGTTTCTCGCTTCGTAACTTCCTATCCAGGCAAAATAGATGTTGTCAACCCCAGACTTCAGCAGTTTGTCATAAGCCCTCTTCGCACCCTCATGTTCCAGGTTGTCGACATACTCTTTGATCAGCCATTCCAGCAGCCCTTTTTGCTCCTTGTTCATGTCAGCGGCTTTTATGCCGTAGTAGTCGTCAATTCTTTTCGGCCCGCTAGGGCTGGTGATAATGTCTCCCGGTACTTTCTGGCTCAATGTCGCCACTTTCTTTTGCTGCTCAGTCAATGCGTTGATCAGCAGAAAGCCATAGTCCTCTTCTTTGCTCAATACCCTGAGTCCGGCAAATTTTGTAATGCGCACCTCAGCGGGGTCGGTTCCGATAAATAGGGGGGTGAGCGAGTATTTACCATCCGCCATCGACAGGCTGATGGCTATGTGATGACCACCCAAATTAAGCCCCCAGGGTTCTTTCACATCGGGTGTGCCCCACAGAGAAATATAGTAATTCCCGTATTCCCAATCGAGTTTCTTGATTTGCGCCAGCCCCTCCTTAGAAATTTTCCCTCTGCTGAAAGTGGAGTCGTATACCATATTCAGGATATCGTCCAGTTTCATGATGCTGGTGACTTTCAGGTAGCCCTGTGAGCTAAACAAAGTCGTGAGCACCCTGTGAAACTGGATCATGCTTTCTTCTGAAAGGTCGCCGTAGCGCTTACCAGGCCTTGGCACAAGGCCAACGGGCAGGTTCGTCCACTTTTCCCGGCCAGGGTCGTCGAAAGGTAAACTGATTTGCTGAAGCTCTTCTGCATTCAGTGTTTTTAGGAACACTTTGGTAACGTCTACAATCTGCTGGGCACTTTGGCTGAGCACCGTGCTGGCTGTCAATGTGAGAAAGGTGATGAAGGCGAGAAGGTGTTTCATTGAGGTTGTTTAAGTAGTTGCCGAAGGCAAGCTCAATATAAGTCAATAATATTTGATTGCAATCAGGAATACGACAAGGGAATTAGCAACAAATGCTACACCCTGGGCCAATGCAATCTGGCATGAATAATGTATAAATGACTTTATTTACCTTCACTTTTTAGACTTATGAAAACTCATTTTTTAATACTGCTATTTGGCGTACTATGCACCGGATGCGTAAGCACGGGCGTGCTCTTTCAGGACGGGAAAACCGCCGGGAAAAAAGAACTAGAAGGCGCCATTGGAGTTTCTTACAATGTGGTTCCGTCCTACACCACCGACACTGTGACACAAACTGTTAGGCTCAATCCTTTCAAAGTGCCTGCGCCGTGGATCAATATTCAGGCCCAATATGGCCTTGCCGAGCGGCTCGATGTGGGCGGGTCTTTTGGGCTTGGACTTTTTAGTGCTGGACTCAACGGGTTTGCCAAGTATGCACTTTTACCCAACGAAGGTACCTTTCATGTATCACTTTATGGTGGCGCAGGCTTTGCAGCCTCTACCGACAAAGTGGAAAATGGCACAGCCACCTTTGGTCAGCTGGTAGGCGGTGTTCCCTTTAGTTTTGAGGTTACTGAAACAAATACACTTGTCATCCAGCCGCTGTACAGCCATGATTTCTACAAGGTGAAAATTTCAGATGATACCGTTTACGATGATCGTTTCGATGCACACCTTGTACATTTGGGTTTTGGCGTGATTAGAAAAAACCTGGACAAAGACAGAGCGGTGTTTTACAACGTCACCATGAACTATTCGCCGACAGAAAAGAAGGCATATCCAACGTTTGGTGTGGCGATCAGGCCCTGACTTTATGGGAAGCAAGACTTATTCCAACCAAACTCCATCAGTTGAGACTCTGGAGAGAAAAACAAACAAGAAAGCGACGCATGAGGAACGTTAGACGGTCATTGATCTTTGTTGCCATTGTGGGAATGGCCTTTGTGCAGTTTGAATCCCGGAGTCAGTCAAAGGACAGCGTGTTGAAAAGTCTTGATAAGCATGTTATTCCTATTTCACTGAATCCGGAATTTATTGGAGGCGAGCATTTGCCTGCAGGCCTTGTTGATAGAGCCTCCATAATAGGGTTAGGGGAGGCGACCCATGGCACGCATGAGTTTTTTGAAATCAAGGCAAGGCTGCTCCAGCATCTGGTAGAATATTCCGGGGTTAGGGTACTGATTACCGAATCTTTTTTTACTAATAACGAGCTCAATAGTTATGTTCTTCATGCAGTTGGAAATCCCTATCGGGCCATTTTCAATATGGGCTATGGCTTTTTTTATACCGAAGAGATGCTGGCCTTAGTAGAGTGGGTGAGGCTGTATAATGATCGGCAGCCGGAAGATATGAAGGTTCGAATGTATGGCTGCGACATACCTGTTCCAAAGTTTATCACTCCACCGTTGTACGATTTTTTGGCGACCAACAATCGGCTGACGGCGACTGCGGAGGGTACTTTTCAGATGCTAAATAAAAAAACAGTCCAGGGGAAGTTTACTCGAAAAGAACAGGAGTCAACCAGGGAGTTGCTTACGAAGCTCGACTTACTTTTGGCGGCGAAGCAGGGTAGAGAAACGCAATGGATTGGCCACCATAAAAGGCTTCTGGAGCAATACCTGGAAATGAGGGTGAACCCTACTAAAGGTTTGAGGGATGAGTATATGGCGGAAAATGTGTTGTGGATTCGTGCCTATGAGAATGATGCTAAAGTGATGCTTTGGGCTCATAACGGACATATTTCAAAGGATGAAAAAGGAATTTTGAGTAAGCCTATGGGCTGGTATTTGAAAAACGAACTAGACGGCGACTACTATGCCATGGGACTTGGATTTGGTGGCGGAGAATTTTATGCAGCCAACCTGACGAAAATGAAGGCTGAGCCTGTTAGTGCTGGGGAGGCGCTTGTCGGTTCTCTCGATGCGTTGTTTTCTGAGATAGGAGCAGAACAGTTTTTCCTGGATATGGCGATTGTGGGCGCTGAGCCTGATTTGAAGAGCTTACTTGGCCATTCAGGATTGACCAAAAATATAGGCGAGTCATTTAATCCGGACAAAGCTGACGGTTATTACAGAAAGATAGCCTTGTCCGACAACTATGATGGCTATATGTTTATCAGGAGCACCTCTCCAACTAAAATATTGAGCTATGACTATCTAAAGTGAGGTCCTTCAGCTGACTGACTGGTTCTAATCTTTTTTTGTCCTCCAGGTAAACCCAAATGGCTAAAACAGGAACGGCCGTTGTTGTTGCCGCCAAAGACACCAGATACACTTGATCGGTAGCGAGACTGAGGTCTTAAGGCCCCCCCAACAACCGGACAACTTTGCTTTACTTTTAGGAACAAATCAAGCAACCTTTTCATAAAAGCGCATTCACTATTCTTTGCCATTGGAGCGGTATGAAGTCGGCTTTAAAATAGGAAGGAGAGTGCTGAGATGCGAAAATGATTCAAAATTGAGAGAAGATGACTCAAAATTGATAATAGAAACCAACGGTATTCAGGATTTTTGGACGTGTGATAACCGGTGACAGAATCAGACGATTTATTGAGTACAGCAGCTATGGAGCTAGTGTTGAGTAACCTTCGATACCTATGATCCAACGAGTACTAAGTCCTTGCAAAAGCTTCCACCTGCCTCGTGTGCAGAGCCTCTTGTTATTCTTGTCTTTCAGGCGGGCGTTTATTTTCACGATCTTACAGCTGGCCATTGCTGTTGCTGCTTATTCACAGGAGGTTGTCATCACCCAACTCGCCCTACAGCCTGATGGCAAATTAGTGCTCAGGTACGACCTGAATGACGACAGGCTGGATCGGAAGTATTCCCTCTACCTTTATGCCTCGTCCGATAATTTCATACAGCCATTGGCGCACGTAAGCGGCGATGTGGGTGTGAACCTTGCCGTGGGCGGTAACAAAACGATCACCTGGAATGCCAGGGAAGAGCTGGGCGATACTTTCGCCGGCGACGTAAGCCTGGAACTGAAAGGCAATATTTACACTCCCTTCATTGCTCTTGATAACTTCGACGACTATAAAGTGCTGAAGCGTGGCAAGCCCTATGAAGTCACCTGGACGGGCGGACGGGGCGACAATGTGCTCCTTTTTGAACTCTACGAAGAGGATAGCAAGATCAAAGTATTCGAAGAGCGCCCCAATGTGGGGAATACTACCATTATCATTCCCAAGGATGTGAAAAGTGGTAACTACCGCTTCAAGATCAGTGATAGCAGGAACAGGGATGAGGTGGTATTCACTAAAGACTTTAGGGTAAAAGCCAAAGTCCCAATGGTAGTCAAGGCTGGTTTAGGTTTGGCACTGCTTGGCGGCGTGGGATATATCGTTTCGCTGGGTGGGGCTGGGGCGCCAGAGGAAAAAATTGGAGATCCGATATCTCCACCAAGTAAATGAAGAAAGGAATGAATAAAGTGAAAGTCTTTTTTATTGCTGCGCTTTTCTTGGACGGCCTTGCACAAAACCTTTCCGCTCAAACTACTTATTTTTCTTGGGAAAGTGGAGCTCAGTCAGGAAATCAAAAACCAATCGTGTTCTATCCACCACCTGGAAGTAGGTATTCACCTGTTTCCTGGTCTGACGACGATGGTAATTTATGGTTGTTTGGTGGGTGGGGGTATGATAAAAATGGTGTCAATCTTTGGCTGAATGATTTCTGGAAATACGAATTCGCAAGTGACAAATGGTCTTTTGTAGGAGGTAGCGAGATCAACTATGCTGCAGGCGTTTATGGTACGAAGGGAGTGCCCGCTTCGTCCAACTTTCCAGGTGCCCGACAAGATGCTTTAACATGGAAAGATACAGATGGAAATTTTTGGCTATTTGGGGGAAGGGGTGTCACAAGTCAAACAGGCATATCAGCTCAATTGAATGACCTTTGGAAATTCGATCCCACAACTGGCGAGTGGACGTGGGTTAGTGGGCGGGACTATGCCGGGCAGCCCGGTCAAGCGGGCATTTATGGTACGCTGCAAGTAAGTGATGACACTAACGAGCCTGGTGCCAGGTTTGGTGCTGCATTTTGGGAAGGAACATCTGATTTATGGATGTTCGGCGGCACGGGCATTGACAAGACGGGCTCCTTTGGGAAATTGAATGACCTATGGAAATTTGATCTGACTTCGGGACAATGGACATGGATGGGTGGGAGCGATATAGTCGAACAACCAGGAAACTATGGAACGAAAGGAGCTGGCAATACTGCTAACATCCCCGGAGCCAGACAACAGCCATTTTTTTGGACTGATGCCAGTGGCAATTTCTGGTTATTTGGAGGGCAAGGCTTTGACAAACTAAGTACCGACGACGACCTTCAAGATTTATGGATGTATGAAGTCTCGTCAAAAAAGTGGACTTGGGTGTCTGGAGCCGATATTGGGAATGGGGCAGGTGTTTATGATACGAAAGGCGTTGGTAACGAGAGTAATCTGCCTGGTGCCAGGTCAAGTGGTAATTCGTGGATCGACAGTGCAGGCGATCTTTGGTTATTTGGGGGCCTTGGTAATAAAGAAAATGGAGCGAGGGCTTTCCTTAACGATTTGTGGAAATACGAGGTGGGGACTGGGCTATGGGTATGGGTGAGGGGCAACCCGCTGGGTAGTTTAGAAGCATTTTACGGAACAAAAGGTGAAGGAACAGCCACCACAACACCAGGCCCCAGGCAATGGTCAGCTTCGTGGGTTGATGAGAGTGATCAATTGTGGTTATTTGGTGGGATAGGATATACCGTTGGATTTGAGTTCGGTTCATTGAATGATCTCTGGAAATACGATATTTCCTCCGACCAATGGGTTTGGATAAGTGGTACCGACTTATTGGATCAATCGGGGGTATACAGTTTTTACGAAATTGAACTGGATACGAATGAACCAGGTGGCAGAGAGAATGCAAGTTCATGGGCTGACGGCGCTGGCAATCTGTGGATTTTTGGCGGAGTTTGCGACCAGCGTGACGAGGTAACAAACAGGGGAACTTTGAATGATTTGTGGAGATATGATATTGCCACCAGAAAATGGTCGATCATGACCGGGGAAGTTGTTATCAATCAGGCGGGTGTGTACGGTGCCAAGGGTGTTGGATCGGTAAATAATAGCCCGGGATCAAGAGCGGGAGGGCATACCTGGAACGACGGAGATGGCAATTTATGGCTTTTTGGAGGCGTAGAAAAGGAAGGGTTTCAGGGTTATTTTAATGACCTTTGGAAATATGAGATAGCCACAGGTGAGTGGACGTGGGTCAATGGAAGCAACACTAAGAATCAGCCTGGGATTTACGGCACCAAAGGCATGGCAGCCGAGTCCAATGTTCCGGGAGCCAGGGAGTTTGCTATAACGTGGTTTGAAAATGGCGACTTGTGGCTTTTTGGAGGGCGTGGCTTTGATAAAAATGGTACTTCAAACATGCTAAATGACCTCTGGAAGTACGAAATATTGACTGGGCAGTGGACATGGATGAGTGGAAACGATATTGTCAATCAGTCGGGCGTTTACGGAACAAAGGGAACAGGGTCTGTTAACAACTTTCCCGGGGGACATTGGCATTCCACGGGATGGAATGACCAGAATGGTAATCTGTGGTTGTTTGGCGGATATGGCTATGATAAAAATGGTGCTATTTCCGATTTGAATGACCTTTGGAGGTATGAAATCGGAAACGGCAAATGGACTTGGGTAGCAGGAAGTGATATAATCAATCAGCCGGGAGTTTATGGTGAGTTGGAAATAGGAACTTCAGCCAATACACCTGGTTCCAGGTATAATGCTGTTAGTTGGACAGACGTCGCCAATAACTTATGGTTATTTGGAGGCAGAGGAAATGATACAAACACCGCTTCTGATGGGTATTTGAATGATTTTTGGAAGTTTGACATTGGTGAAAATGTCTGGATTTGGATGGCGGGTAGTAATGCCAGGAACAAAGAACCAAATTATGGAAGTCTTGGGGTTTCGTCGGTCGATAACATTCCGGATTCGAGAACAGGGTCGACTGCAGTATCGGACGAAAATAACAACCTTTGGCTTTTTGGCGGTCGACGAAATTATGGTGCAACTTTAAGCAACTGGGGTGAACATAAGGGTGATTTATGGAGGATCTCATTTTCCCCTTTGCCCACAGAGATAATTGGTATTAGCAATGTCACGCAATCATCATTTACCCTTTCATGGGCGGGTGTTGATGGCTTTTATCCGGCAAATGACTATCAGATTGATGTAGCAACGGATGTTGAGTTCACAGAAATGGTATCTGGGTATGAGTCCCTTTCTACGACAAATACCAGCATCGATTTGAGCAACCTTCCCTCGGGGGTAACATATTTTGTTAGAGTGCGTGCCAGCAATGCTGTTGGTGTGTCCAAAAATTCCGGTGTTGGGTCGCAACTCCTTATTCCTGCTAATCCACTTGCATCAGGCGCATCAAATACTGGAAAAACGTCCTTTACTGCCAATTGGAATGCTGTCACAGGTGCTTCCAGTTATTTTCTGGAGGCTTCCACCAATAGCGATATGTCATCTCCTTTGACCGGTTACGATGGCACCGTGGCGATTGCTTCTTCCAACATCAGCGAGGTGCTCACAGGCTTGTCATCCGGCACGACTTACTACTATCGGGTGAAAGCCGGAAATGCAGCAGGTACTTCGGCTGTGTCGAATACCGTATCACAATTGACTTTACCAGCGGATGCCGTTGCTACTGCTGCCACGGCAGTCAGCCAAACGAGCTTTACGGCAAACTGGGAGGGCGTTACCGGAGCAGCTTATTACTTCCTTGAAGTTTCAACCAACAGTGATATGTCGTCGTCGATAGCTGGTTACGATGGCACCACTGCCATTGATTTTCCTGCTACAAGCAAGGCATTGACTGACCTGGAATCGGGCACGACTTATTACTACAGAGTGACTGCAAAAAACGCAACAGGTGCCTCCGCTGCCTCCAATATCATTTCCCAAATCACCATTCCCGCCAATCCGGTGGCCACGGCTGCAACTAGTACTGATCAAACATCTTTTTCTGCCAACTGGGAGGCAGTCACAGGGGCATCCAGTTATTACCTGGAGTTGTCCACTAACGAAGATTTCTCGTCGCCTTTGTCTGGATACGACGGCACTGTGGCGATTGCCTCTTCCAATACCATCAAGGCGCTGACCGGCTTGTCATCTGGTGCTACCTATTACTATCGGTTAAAAGCCGGAAATGCGGCCGGCACCTCTGCTCCGTCGAATATCATCTCACAATTGACCTTGCCGACCGATCCGGTTGTGGGTGCGACTACAACGGTCACAAACGATGCTTTTACTATCAACTGGTCGGCGGTTGCAGGTGCCACAGGCTACCACGTTCAGTTATCCACTGATGATTTTACATCCTTCATTGGCGGAGTCGACGGGAGTATAGCATTGACTGGGACAAGTCTGACGGCCAGTGGCCTGCTACCAGCTACCGCTTACAAATACAGGGTACAGGCCGTCAATGCCACTGGTAGCTCTAACTACTCTGCCCCCGGTAGTCAAACCACCAAAACAGTGAGTCCTGTTGCCTCAGGTGCGACAAACGTTACACAATCGGGATTTACTGCCAATTGGTCGACTGTACCAGGTGTAGTTAATTATTACCTCGAGGTGTCGCCAAATGCCGACTTCTCGTCGCCAGTGGTAAGTTTCGATGGCACGGTAGCTCTTGCACCCGACTTGTCTTCTGTAAGTGTGACAGGATTAATGGCTGGAATAGCCTATTTCTATCGAGTCATTTCAGAAAATACCGGAGGTAGATCAGTACCCTCTAATACCGTATCTCAAATTACCATTCCTGCCAACCCTGTGGCATTTGACACAGCTGAGGAAGACATTACGGCTACCAGTGTCAAAGCAAATTGGAATGCCGTTGCAGGGGTGCTAACTTATGAACTGGAGTTTTCTCTTGACAACTTTGCGACCCTGGTCGAAGAATTCGATCCTTTGGTTGTAGAGTCTGCAACGACCAGTGTTATTGTTTCTGGCTTGTTGGCTCAAACGTCTTACCAGTTCAGGGTGCGGGCACGAAATAGTGCCGGAGTTTCCGGAAACTCCAATGCAGTCTCGGTGTTAACGTTGAATGATGCCGCATCATTACCGCTTGCCCTGTTAGCCTTAAGCTTCTCATCAAAACAAGACAATTCGGCTTCCCAAACACTCAGCATTTCGGTCACAGGAGGCACAGCACCCTATGTAGTAACGGCGAGCCATCGGGGATTGCTTCAAAGTGAAAATACATTAGAAACGCTGTCGGAAATAACACCTGGTAATTACTCCTTCACCATCAGCCCGGAAATGCTGGACGACATGGGCGTGCAGTTTGAAATTACTGCCACCGATGCCAAAGCGAACAAACAATCGAGAACCGGGAGTATTGCCAGGGCATTTGGTGAGGCAGCCAGCCCTGCACTTCCCTTGGAGCGTTTCGGAGGCTCCGCACTGACCTGGAACTTATTCACCATTCCTTATGAGCTTGATAACAAGCTTGTGAGTAATATTTTTGCCGATCTTGACCAAAACAGACATGAGTTCGATTGGAGAATTGTGCGATACCGTAACTCGACCAACGACTATGTGAATTTTAATACTGGCCAGGTGAAAGTGGGGGAGGCGTATTGGTTCAATTCCAAAACAAATGTACGCATTAACGTAGGAGCAGGCCAAACTACAGCTTCAATACCGTTTCCCATGACGCTACTGAAAGGCTGGAACCTGGTAGGGAATCCATACACTGTTCCCATTTCATGGGAACAGGTGTTGACTGACAATCCAGACAAAACCGGCATCGACCCGATCAGGCTTTTTAATGGTACGGCCCTGGTCATTGGAGATGTTGTTCAGCCATTTTCTGGCGGCTTTGTCTTTGCCGAGGAGGCTACTTCTGTAGCCATCGACCCTATTGCCTCCAAACCCAACGGCAGAATCCTGGCTGGAAAAGGCAGTATTGAAAGCACAGATATTGATGATTTGGCATGGTTCATTTCACTACATTTAAGCGACGGCCAGACTACTGCAACTCTAGGCGGCGTGGGTATGCACCCAGATGCGCTGGAGATGAAAGACCGATTTGATGGCATGGCACCGCCCCGCTTTATTCATTACAGCGAGCTGTTTACCGAGCACAAAGACTATTTTTATCCTTACTTCTCCACTGATGTCGTGCCCACCAAAAGCGACCATACCTGGAGCTTTACACTGTCATCCAATAAAGTAGCAGGACCATCTAATTTGACCTGGGACATGGGGGCTTTGCAAGGCAAAGCCTCCGGTCTCTACCTGCTCGACCAGCAAAGTGGCAAGCTGGTGGACATGAAAACCACAGATAGCCACACGGTAGACCTCAGCAAGGGCGATTTCAAGTTTGAAATCTACTTTGCAGGCAGCGGCAATCAGGTGATACCCAACCGGCTGTTGCTGGGCGATGCGTATCCGAACCCGGCCAGCACGCAAACGACCATTCCCATACTGCTGCCAGGTGACGCTAATGAGCTGGTTGACATCGATTTGTCGGTGTTTGATATGAATGGGAACAAAGTGGCCACTCTTGCCAGCGGCAAACACCGGCCAGGAGTGTATGAGTTTACCTGGGATATTGGCACGGCCCAAAAGCGGGCTGTGAGTGGGCTGTTCTTCTACCGGCTGAGCTTTGGCGACAACAGCAGAGTGCCTTTGTACAAAAAAATAATCCTCCGATAATGAAAACCAAAACTCTCATTTCCCTGACGTTATTGCTGGTTGCTTGTTGCCAGCTGGCGGCACAGGTAGTGGTTGACCGCACCAACAAAGTAGCACTGGATTTTACCAAGCCGATCAAGGCCACGGTGTTGCCGGAAATCAATTGGGTGTTGCCACGTTTGGAGTATACCAATAGCGAGGCAAATAAGGTAGATATCAAAGCCAATGTAAGTAGTAAGGTGCCTTTGAAAAAGGTGACACTGTCGGTGCTTACTTCGCTGGATGAGGAGCCCATGGCTTCCATGGATGTACCTTTGATTAGCCCGACGTCTGCCGAGTTTGAGAAGAACATGTACCTGGGTGATGGCCAGAACTATGTGAGGATCACTGCGGAAAATGTGGATGGAGGCATTGTGTCGGACGACCGGTCGGTTATTGTGGGCATGGATGCACTGAAAGACGCCATTGCCATTGACAGAAAAGACTACGCAGTGCTGTTTGCTACAGATAAGTATGACAACTGGAGCGACCTCACCAACCCAATTTATGATGCAAAAGCGATAGGGAAGGAGCTGGAAGAGCGGTATGGTTTTGAGGTAAGGATTGTTGAGAACGCCAGCCAGGACCTGGTTTTCAATACGTTGAGAGAATATGCCCAGAAGAGCTACAAACCGCAGGATCAGCTTTTCGTGTTTTTCGCAGGGCACGGACAGTACGACGAAACCTTCGGTGAAGGCTTTGTGGTAGCTCGTAACTCTATAGCGAACGACCCAGGCAAGAATAGCTATATCAGCCACAGCCGACTCAGAAATATTATTGACAATGTGAAGTGTCAGCACATTATGCTGGTAATGGATGTGTGCTTTGGAGGTACTTTCGATCCGGTGCTGGCCTCATCAAGAAGTATTTACGAGGAAATGGACAACTCTGAATTCATCGTCAAAAAGTTGTCGCTGCGAACAAGGAAGTACCTCACCAGTGGGAGCAAGGAGTATGTGTCCGACGGCACACCCGGCAGTCACTCACCATTTGCTGTAAGGATGCTCGAGGCGCTTAAGACCAGCGGCGGAGGAGACAGGTTGCTGACCATTACCGAAGTAAATGTGTACATGCAGAAGCTACAGACCACACCAAGGTTTGGCTCCTTTGGCGCTGACGACCAGGGCAGCGAGTTTATGTTTATCGCCAGGTGAACAACATGCTGATGATGGTTGCTGATAATAAGCAGCACGCTGTTTAACGGATAATGTAGCAGAACTATTTTTTTGGTGTGCGGCTAACAAGCGGGGCCGCTTTGGGGAAATACCAACTGCTATTTTTTTTGCCTTAGCACCTTTTTTTTCCGCACCCAACCTCTCTTTGCCAGCCTCATGCAAATGTCATATTCCCGACTGACAAAGGTCAGGACATCAGGGATTTGTGGGGAGTACCTTAGCATCACTGACCACCAAAAAAGAGTAAGTCATGAAAAATCTTCTCATACTCGGCGCAGGATCCGCAGGTACAATGATGGCTAATCACCTCTCAAAGAAAATGTCTTTAAAGAGTTGGAGCATCACAATTGTGGACCAATTCGATAAACATTATTACCAACCTGGTTTCTTGTTTCTTCCTTTCGATGTCTACAAGGAAGAGGATGTGTACAGAGAAAGAACAGACTATTTGCCAAACAATATTAATTATGTTCAAAAGGCTATAGATATTATTAAGCCCGAAATAAATCAGGTTGTATTGGCCGACGGGACTATCCTCAAATATGACTTACTGATCATTGCAACCGGGTCACAAATTGCCCCAGGTGAAGTAGAAGGGATGCAGGGCAGCGAATGGCATAAGTCTGTGTTCGACTTTTATACCTTCGAAGGGTCTCGCAACTTACGTGACAAACTACGTGACTGGAAGGGTGGGGATATGGTCATCCATATTACAGAAATGCCCATTAAATGCCCGGTGGCACCCCTTGAGTTTGCCTTCCTTGCCGATTGGTATTTCCACGAAAAGGGGATGAGAGACAAGGTGAACATTTACTATGTGACACCGCTCGACGGTGCTTTTACTAAGCCTGTAGCTTCTTCAAAACTAGGACACTTGCTCAAAGAGAAAGGCATAAACATCGTGCCTGATTTCGCTATAGCGAAATTAGACAATGAAAATAAAAAGATTGTTTCCTGGGACGAAAAAGAAGTATCCTTCGATCTTCTGGTAACCATCCCTACCAACATGGGCGACGAAGTGATTGCCAGGTCTGGCATGGGTGATGATCTCAATTTTGTACCAACAAACAAACACACGCTACAGTCCAGCAATTTTGAAAATGTGTTTGTGATTGGCGACGCTACCAATGTGCCGGCGTCAAAGGCGGGTTCTGTGGCTCACTTTGAGGCTGAGATTCTTACCGAGAACATCATGAGGTACATAAAAGGCGAGCCCCTGAAAGAAGACTTTGATGGTCATGCCAATTGCTTTGTCGAAACTGGTTACGGCAAAGCCATGCTTATCGACTTTAACTATACGACCCAGCCAGTACCAGGAAACTTCCCATTTCCGGGAGTTGGCCCAATGAAACTTCTGAAGGAGAACAAAGTCAACCACTGGGGTAAATTAGGGTTCCGGTGGATTTACTGGAACATGCTGATGAAAGGCCATAGTATTCCTTTCATTACGGCTCAGATGCAAAAAGCGGGAAAAGAGCTGGAGGAAGAAAAATTAGAAACTGTGTAATCGTCATAAAACCAAAAAGATCATGGAAGCTGTAATTGCAAACCGTCCCGTAGAGGTGAATGAACAAGGTTACTTGTTAGATATGAACCAGTGGGACAAGGAAATAGCACGTGGGATTGCTCTTGAAGAGGGCATTGAACTGACTGACCGCCATTTTGAAGTACTCAATTATTTGAGGGAGGAACAAGAGAGTGGCACAGCGTTATCTATCCGCAGGGTTGGTAAATCAGGAGTAGTAGATATCAAAGAGTTCTATGCTCTGTTTCCGGAAGGCCCACTCAAGAAAGCCTCTCGCATAGCCGGTATTCCTAAGCCAGCAAGTTGTATTTAGTCACTTAAAAATCTGAACCATGGAAACTGTAGAAGCACCCGTAAGAGCCCCGGCAAAAAAAGAAAAGAAGCTGAGGAAGATAATGATCATTAATTCAAAGGCAACTATCGACTCTGTGTATGCTGCCCTGATCCTGGCCAACGGCGCAAGGATGGAAGGTATTGAGTCCGAAATTTTCTGCACATTCTTTGGGCTGGAAATGTTGCAAAAAGATAAAATGGATCATTTGCATGTGGCCACCGTGGGCAACCCTGGGTTGCACATACCTACCATGATAGGTGGCCTGCCTGGTATGGAAACACTGGCCAGTACAATGATGCGGAAAGAAATGGACAAGCTGGACATTCCTCCGGTTAGCGAATTTCTCGAAATCTATAAGGCTTCTGGAGGAAAGGTTTTTGCCTGTAAATTGGCCATGGAAATGTTCCACCTGGAGAAAAAGGATCTTTGGGATGATTTGGATGAGGTGTTAACTGTTGGCGATTTTTACAATCGAGCCGACGAAGAGGGCACGCAGATTATTTTCGTTTAACAAGCAAATCCAAACCATCTGATGAGAGCCCGGGTTATCTGAATCCGGGCTTTTATCGTTGTGTATTCGCCTGCCCAGGGTCTATTTCAACTTCCCTTTATAAGTGCGTTTAAACTTCTCGTACCTCGGAATGGAAACTCCCCGGACATAACCACTGCCAGGGTTGTGCTCGATATAATCCTGGTGATACTCTTCTGCCCGATAGAAAGCTTTCAGCTCCATGATTTCAGACACAATGGGCTTGCTGAACATGCCTGAGTTGTCGAAGGTCTTTAACGATTTTTCCGCAATGGCTTTCTCCTCCGGTGTCAAATAAAACAAGATGGAGCGATAAGAATTGCCGACGTCCGGCCCCTGGCGGTCTTTGGTAGTTGGATCCTGGGAGGTGAAGAATACTTTGGTCAGCTCTTCGTAATTAATCCTGGAAGGGTCGTAGTAGACTAGCACTGTTTCAGCATGACCGGTCGTTTCAGTATTCACAAGTTCGTAGGTAGGGTTTTTGGTGTGCCCACCTGCGTAGCCCGACACCGCCGAGTCGACACCTACTACTGCCTCGAAGATGTGCTCAGAGCACCAGAAGCAGCCTTCTGCAAATGCTGCGATGGCTTTTCCGGCCGGCGCCTTTAATTCAACCTGCCTTACGCCGCCGTCATTTTTTGATTTTTGGGCGTCGCAAGAATAGAAACCTAATATAGCGATAAAGAGTGCGGATTTGGCAAGTGTATTTCTCATGATGTTAATAACTTGGTAAATGGCCTATAAGTTTCAAAAAATACCTTTCATTAAAAGTCCCGACCAAGACAGAAGGGGTGCTAAACCATCGTCAACCGGCTACCTGGTTAACCTGTAGAGCAGAACAGCCGCCCTTTTGCTTTGCATGGGTAGCACCTTCAAATCTCCTATTTCATTCACAGTATGGTCATTTTTCCCGCCCATACCCAGACCATCAAGGCCCATTTCAATATACGGAGAGGTAAACGAAATATCTGCCGCTCCGGCATTGCTTGGGTTGACCGGCTCCACAGGCATAAAACCCAGATCGGTGCTCACTTTGCTAAGCTGCTTAAGTAGTGCGTAGTTGCCGTCCGTGGGGGCGAATGGAGGGTAGCCTTCATCAAAAGTGATGGTTGCATTCGTCCTGGGCAGGTGTTTCGCCGCAATTTCTGTCATGGTTTTTTGAGTGCGTTGCAGTTGCTCAGGTGAAATGGTGCGGATGTCGCCTGTGACAATCGCATCCTTGGCCACTACATTGCTTTTTCCGGTGGCCCTTCCGCCATCAATTGACTCGTCATAGCTTACATTGGTTCCTCCCAGTATCATTCCCGGATTGAAAGTGAGGTATTCTTCTGTGCTAAGCGCTTCGTAAAATTCGGTAAGGATTCTGGCGGCTTCGTAAATAGCACCGGCGCCCACCTCCGGTTTGAATACCTGAGAAGAATGAGCAGCATTTCCTGTCACTTTTAGCGTCCAACCTGATGAGCTTCTGCGGGCAACATTTGCTGTGCCTGGATTGCCGTCTCCATTTTCAAAGCCAAGAGCGATATCGGCCCATTTAGCTGCCTCTACCAATTCCTGCTTCGAAAGAGACAGCGGATCGCCACTTAATTCCTCATCACCTGTCATCACCACAGTAATGCTCATGTCCTTCAAAAGGCCTGCATCATGCAGTGCCGACAAGGCTTGAAGTATGATCACGTCTCCTCCCTTCATATCCGCAATACCTGGCCCGCTGGCTGTGGAGTCGTTCAGTACATTGTATTTTTGAAATGGGCTTTCCAATTCAAATACCGTGTCGAGGTGGCCGATGAGTAGAATTTTCCTTCCTTTTCCGCCTTTTGTTTTTGCAACAAGATGTCCGGCCCTGTTCCAGGCGCTTCCTTCTTTCCATTCTACTTCCATGCCAAGGGCTTTGAACCTGGGCATGAGCACGTCGGCGACGGCTTTCACACCATTGAAATTCATGGTGCCGCTGTTGATATTGATGATTTCCTCAAGTAGCTGAAGGGCCTGGTTGTTGTGCTGGTCGATATATTTTACCAAGTGCTTCTCAGCTTTTGATACCTGTCCATTTGCCCAACTCGCACATACCAGCATATAACCAATGACGAGGCCAACCTTGATGTATTTCATAAACAGAAGCTTTTTTGGCAATGATACTAAAATTATGGTTAAGGCTTGAAGGAGAACGGAGCGAAGACCTGTCAATAAAAAAAAGTCACTGCCTTGCGACAGTGACTTCGTCAATATATGATTTAGAGTAGGTTACAATCCTTGCATTTTCCAGCCGTCTCGGTAGTCTCTGCGAACAAACTGGTTAGCTTCATCAAAATTAGTGATTTTCATGTTAGGGCCATCCCATAGGAGCTTGATAAAGCGACCTGGGTAGTCAAACTGGTCGTCTCTGCCACCTGGTCTTTTCTTCTGGATGTCATAGCTTCTTATCGCCAGGTTACCCATCAGGATGCTCTCCGTCATAGGTCCGGCAATATCAAACGGTGAGCTGACCTCCATTTTACCATACCCTGCGATACAAGCCTCCACCCACTGGAAGTAGTGACCGGTTTCAGATCCTCCCGGGACTCTCGCTATCGTTTGAGGCACGTTCACCTCTTTTGTTCTTGAGGTTGGAAGTAGTTGTGGGTTGATGCCATAGGTGCTACACATCATTTTTCCTTTGCTGCCTACCATAATGACACCGTTGCCACCGTCACCCATCATTTCATTTGGCCCGAGCTCCTCAGGTCTTTCCGGTTGAATACCGCCATCCATCCAGTGGAATTTCACGTCTGGCTTTCCACCGGGGCCAGGGAAATTCATAATGACATGAGATGAAGGAGGACAGCTGTCTGGGAAATATCCTCTCTTAAACTCGTCAACATATACACTACCAACGCTACACTCAACAGAACTAGGGTAGCCAAGACCAAGCGTGCGGAAAGGAGGCTCGATGATATGGCAGGCCATGTCTCCGAGTGCACCAGTGCCGTAGTCCCACCAGCCACGCCAGTTGAATGGTACTAATTTGTCAACATAATCTTTTTTAGGAGCTGTGCCGAGCCACAAGTCCCAGTCGAGCTCTTTTGGTATTGGTGCACTTTTCGTTGGCCAGGGAATGCCCTGAGGCCACACAGGGCGGTTGGTCCAGCAATACACTTCTGTGACGTCTCCGATAGTGCCTGCGTTGTACCATTCTCTCATTTGGCGTACGCCATCGCCAGACGATCCCTGGTTACCCATTTGAGTAACAACTTTGTATTTGGCCGCTGCTTCGGTGAGCATTCGAGCTTCATAGATATCGTGGGTCAACGGCTTCTGCACGTATACATGCTTACCCATTTGCATGGCCGCAAGTGCCTGAACTGCGTGTTGGTGGTCAGGGGTTGACACTGATACGGCATCGAAGTTCTTCCCTTCTTTGTCGAGCATTTCCCGATAATCTTTGTAGTATTTTGCTTTGGGGAAATTCTTTCGGGAAGTCTCCGCTCTTCGGTCATCTACATCGCAAAGGAAGGCGATTTCAGCCTTGCCACTTTTTGCAAAATTGGCGATGTCACTCGTGCCTTTGCCACCGGCGCCGATGCCTGCTACGAATAGCTTATCGCTGGGGGCTAGGTGGCCTTTGCCGCCTATTACGTACCGTGGCACTATAGTAAACGCAGCACCTGCTATAGCCGCATTTTTCATAAACGTTCTTCTAGAAGTGCTTCCTGAAGCTGGGGGTGTTATTTTTTTGTGGGGCATTTGAGTATAATTAGAGATATCACAATTTTTCAATTCCTTAATATAATCAAAAATGGTTCTTCACAACGGTTTTATTACAAATGGGGCGTTATGAAATAATGAAGGGATCATAAAAGAGATTATATAAGGGGGATTGGAAGGCAGGTGTAATTTAATGATAGAGGAATAAACAAAATTTGGACAAAATACGTTATATTAGTGGACAAATTACCCGAATATGAAAAAGCCAAGATACGAGCTCAAAGATGACAAGCCAATGGAAGTGAGTGAAGCTGCTCTCGCATACTATGCCCTGCCGGGTAAATTTTCTCCCGGAGCTATTCTGGGCTTAGCTAATGATCAACTTATGGAGCCACTTCAAAGAGTTGCTACCTTTAGGAAAGGGCTGAGCAAAGGTTCTTTTGATAGATTGAAGCAAGTGACAGGCCTCGATTACGAGAATATGGCCAGGGCTTTATCGGTGTCCTCAAAAACACTTCAAAGAAAGGACGTTTTTGATTTAGTACAGTCCGAAAAAATGTACGAATTGGCTACACTTTACGCCAGTGGTATTTCTTATTTTGGGCAGGAGGGCTTCAGAAGATGGATGGAAAGGCCGCTTTTTAGTCTCGGCAATATAAAGCCTATTGACCTCATAGACGTTTCGGAAGGCGTTGATCTACTCAAAAATGAGATAATGCGAGTTCAGCATGGCATTGCTATATGACTATCTATCGAATTGCCAGGACTGAGTTTTGCGACATGTCTGGTGAGGGCGCCAAGATTTACGGGGGACGCTGGAATAGACAAGGTTTTGCGGCCCTTTACGGAAGTAGTTCTGTTTCCTCAGCCTTGCTTGAAAGGCTTACGGTCGATAGCGAGCTCTTTTCTTCGGAGCGCTATGTCTTATACTCGGTGATGGAGCTTGATTGCCCTGATGCGATGGTTAAAAAGTATGCAGCCAGCGATTTGCCCGAAGGATGGGATGCAATTCCACACAGGAGTGTTTCAGAGGAGTTTGGTAGTCAACTTTTAACTGGTGGTTTATTGTGTTTCGGCGTGCCGTCAGTCGTGGACAAAAGTTCTTTAAACTTTATTATCAATCCAATGTCAAGAGATTTTGATAAAATTGACGCAAGGATTCTTCCATTAAGCCTTGATCAAAGGATTGTTCGTGGCTAATGACAGGATAGTACGCCTTGCTAAAGCCCTCTTAAAATAGGCCGGGTCAAACAAGTGGGCCCACCACCACCCTTTACGCTGATTTCCTGACCTTTGTAGGTGATTACTTCGCAGCCAGCTTCTTCGAGTCTTTTTTCTGTTTTTGGATTTCCCTCTACCATCAGGCATTGACGGGGAGCCAGGGCCAGCACATTACAACCCATGGAATCAAACTCTTCTTCCGGCACTTCCACTAAATGAAAGCCTCTTTCTAAAAGCAGATTTCGGAATGCAATAGGCATCAGTGGCGAGTACACAACTGCCAGGTCTTTGTCAACCGGGCTCAATATCGACATCAGGTGAAAAACGTCGGAAGGCCCTCTGTAATGTGGTAATTCAGCTACAACCACCTCAATACCTTTCGGTTCAAGCATCGCTTTTAGCTGAGCAATGCCTTCCAGATTGGTTCGGTAGGTGTGTCCTACGGCGAGGGTTTTGTTGTCGAGCCAGGCTACGTCTCCGCCCTCCAGTGTGCCGGGTGCTATGATTTCACCCAGAATAGCTATGTCATTGTGCACAAAGAATTTTTTTTGTGCTTCAGGCTCCCTGGAACGGGCTTCTTTGCCCATACGGCAAATGATCATCCCGAAGTCGGTGGCTATAGACGCATCCCGGCAGTAAAGCGAATCGATAGACAGCCCTTCGCCGCTATGCAGCCGAATGAGTTCGGTGCCGCAAGCTTTCAGCACTCTTTCAAACTTCTCATATTCTTCGTTTGCAAGAGCGAAGTCCGGCTTTTGCAGATAGTTTAATGCCCGCCATTCCTGGTGTACTTTTGCTTCGCTGATAAACGCTTGCACGGCAGGCTTGATGACTAATTTTGTAAGCTTACCAAATTCCGAATGGGTAGTTTGACTCATATCTCTTTTGTTCTGTTAATGCTAACATAAATCGGGATGCCTAACAATAGCGACACAAAACCCCAGGCAATGCTCTCCTGGCCTGCACCAATCATTGCCCACATTCCGTATGCAAATGCGAGCAGACCCAGGCAAATATCCCAAAAACGTTTTGCTGGAGAAACATCCTGGTTTCGGTTGACAATCAAAAAAGACGCTGCTGAGAAAAGATAGGGTACAAGGACTGTAGTGGCAGTTAAAAGGATGAGGAACTCAAAGGCACCGGCCATTCCCCTGGAGTAGTTCATTACCAACAATATCGAAACGATTACACTTCCGATGATGAGGCCAACAGCTGGGGTGCCGTTTTTATTTACTTTGGCAAATACTCTCGGGAAATCGCCATTTTTTGCTGCGGCGTAGGGGGTTTGTCCCTGAAGCAGAATCCATCCGTTCAGCGCCCCAAAAGTAGATATCAGTGCCCCAATCGTGATGAGGTAACGGCCAGGATCTCCCCAAATCAACCCTGCGGCATCGGCGAACGGGGCGTTGGAATGTTGAAGCTCGGAAGGGGGGATCATTCCCATGAGGGCAACCGAACTCAAAATGTAAACCCCTGTGGTAATCAAAGTGCCAAGCATGGTAGCTTTTGGAACTGTGATCTCCGGGTTCCGGGTACTTTTTCCGGGGAT
>TARA_R110002012_G_scaffold42418_10_pt1 | contig 24463 bp, 20 predicted proteins | sample TARA_R110002012 | Tara Oceans TARA_R110002012 (sample SAMEA4396515) | marine metagenome | biome: Westerlies Biome; feature: [DCM] deep chlorophyll maximum layer (ENVO:01000326); material: water (ENVO:00002006), including particulate matter (ENVO:01000060) such as... | depth 40 m | reverse complement strand
GCATTAAAAACATATATCAAGCACGTTAATATGGATGGTTATGGGGTGTATGTAAATGAGTTGACCAGTTATTCCAAACCCGAGTAGTAATAACCATAAACAACAAGAGGCCCTAAAAATGAATGGTTCAATGCCCAACAAAACGACAAATACAAGACTGTCCCTCTATTGGAAATGCCAATTTATTGGCTGGGGGATTGTTTCCCTTTTATGGCTCTATATTGCGCTGGTACGGGATCAATTCACCATTGCTCAAGCTTTAATCAATTATATCTTGGATGTTACCATTTGTATTGGCCTTACGCATACCTACCGTTTGGTAGCCCTAAGGTCAAATTGGAACCATTTGGGAATCAAAAAGTTGATACGAAAAGTTGTGCCGTCAATTTTAATATTGGCGGTTTTGTTTATGCTTATCATGAACCTAAAAACGTCAGTATATATCTATTTAATTAATGATGCCAATACCTTCTCGATAAACCTTTTGGTTTGGAACCCTGTTTTAATCACGGGACTACGGCATATGTCCATATGGGTATTGGCCTATCATGCCTATCACTTCTATATTAAAGAGGTACATACGGCTAAAACAAATGCCCAACTTTCCGTTGTTGCAAAGCAAAGTCAGTTGGACAATCTAGCCGCACAGTTGAATCCGCATTTTTTGTTCAATTCCTTAAATTCCATCAAAGCCTTGGTTTTTGAAAACCCGAAAAGTGCACGAAGGGCCATCGACTTGTTATCCGACCTATTGCGTTCATCTCTGTATGAAAAAGAACATACCACCATATCCATTGCGGAAGAAATGGCATTGGTAAAGGATTATGTAGAGTTGGAAAAACTTCGATTTGAGGAACGCCTGAATATTACTTTTGATATTGACCATACGCTTGAAAATTTTAAAATCCCACCATTGAGTATTCAACTTTTGGTTGAAAATGCGATCAAACATGGGATAGATAAACAATTGGAAGGGGGTACCGTAGATATTTCGGTTCAAAAGAAGAACGGTCATGTAGTGATAAGCGTTAAAAATCCTGGAAATCTTTCCAAAGGAAAGCATAAGGGTGTAGGGTTGAAAAATCTGAAGGAACGCCTATTGTTGCAATATGAGGGGAGGGCTGAGTTTAAGGTGGAAACCCCTTCGGAAAATAAGGTGGTTGCCACATTAATGATTCCAATTGAAAACTGATGAGTACGTATACAACTTTGATCATAGATGATGAGCGCTTGGCCCGGGAAGAGGTTCGGAGAGCCCTTGAAGGCTACCCAGAATTTGAAATTGTGGGCGAAGCGAACAATGTGGAAGTTGCTATTGATCTGATAGAAAAAGAACAACCAGATATCATCTTTTTGGACATTCATATGCCGGAGAAATCAGGGTTTGATTTGTTGGAGGAGTTGGGAACCGTTCCCGAAGTGGTGTTCACAACGGCCTATGATCAATATGCGGTTCAGGCCTTTGAAGTAAATGCTTTGGATTATTTGGTGAAACCGCTAAGGGAAGAGCGCTTTGCTAAAACCATCGAAAAGGTAAAGTTGGAACTGCAAAAGAAGGAGGAAGAGCAGAAAGCACCCTTGGCAAGCCATCAAAAAATATTTATCAAGGATGGCGAAAAGGTATACTTTATTGCATTGGCCGAGATAATTTTAATCGAGTCCATGGATAATTATGCACGCCTGTATTTTGGCGACAAAAAAGCCATGATCAAACGCTCCCTGAACCAACTGGAAGAAAAATTGGACCCCAACACCTTTTTTAGGGCCAATCGAAGTCAAATCATCAATACGGAATACATCAAGGAAATCCACCCGTACTTCAATAACAAACTGCAGTTGGTATTGATCACTGGAGAAAAGATAGAGCTCTCGAGCAGGCAATCGGTAAAGTTCAAAAAACGAAACAGTTTGTAGCGGTTTCACAAGCAATCAAATCAACATAACGAATAGCAAAAACATATTGCTTTAGGACGGTTATGTCCTGAACTAAAAATCAATCAAAATGAAAATTTCAATCCACAAAACGTTTATTCTCGTAGGGGTAGCCCTCTGTTTTTTAGCCTCTTGCCAAGAACAATCCTCCGTTCAAACCCCAAGAGCGATTACGGAAGATGGCAAAGCGTACCTGGTTCAGGATAGTATCTTGATTTCAACTGGTGATGGAGCAAAGATCCATGCAATCGTAGTTCGAAATGCCGAAGCTTCGGAACCAAGTCCGGCCGTGTTGTTTCATACCATCTACGCACGCAAAAGTGACTTGAAAAGAGCCAAAATGGCTGCGGACCATGGGTATGTGGGGGTAGTTTCGTACACTCGTGGCAAGGGCTTGAGCCCTGATTCCATAGTCCCGTATAAGTATGAGGCCACCGACACCTACGAGGTAATCGATTGGATCAGTAAACAAGATTGGAGCAACCAAAAAGTGGGGATGTATGGTGGAAGTTACGTCGGCTTCACCCAATGGGCTGCGGTAAAACACAAGGTGCATCCTGCCTTAAAAACCATTGTTCCTTCGGTCTCAGCAGCGCCGGGTATCGCAGAACCTATGGAAAATGGGGTATATTTTAATTTCCACTTTCCTTGGCATCATTATGTTTCGAATAATAAGTATTTGGACACCACTTTGTATTATAATGGTCAACGGTGGCGAGACCTGAACATGAATTGGTTTGAAAAAGGGGTGGCCTATAATGCCATGGACAGTTTGGACGGATTGCCCAATCCACAGTTTCGAGAGCGGTTATTACACCCCACCTACGATGCCTATTGGCAAAACATGATGCCCTATCAAGAGGAGTTTGCGCATATTGACATTCCTGTTTTGGCAACAACAGGATACTATGATGGTGGGCAAGTCGGAACGCAGTATTATTTGAAAGAACATACCAAATACAACAAAAATGCGGAGCATTATCTGGTTATTGGTCCATATACCCATTTTGGAGCCCAGGAAAAACCAGGTGCCCATATTTTTGGGTACGATATAGACTCTGTGGCCCAAATTGATATCACGGAATTGATCTTTGATTGGTTTGATTATATCATAAAAGATGAGGCTAAACCCGAATTATTGCAGGACAAAATCAACTATCAGGTTATGGGAGCCAATGCCTGGGGACACGCTCCCTCACTGCAGGAAATGGCGAATGACACCCTCAAATATTATTTGAGCAACGAGCATTCGGGAGTTGGCTTTGCATCGCTGTTTGATACCGGAAATAATGGAAAAGATACCCATTTCACCCTTGCGGAGCAGCCTGTAGATGCTAATGAATATTTGGAACAGACCATTGATTTTACCGACCGAAGCAACCTTACATGGAATTCAAGTGGTTGGAGAACTATTGTAGGGGACAGTTTAATGGTGGGGCATGGTTTTTCCTTTGCGACCCAAGCTTTTGACTCCGATTTTGAACTGAACGGTTCTTTTGGAGGGGAAATCTCGGTATCCATCAACAAAAAGGATTTCGATTATAAAGTTGTTTTGTTCGAGCAGACCCCCGAGGGTAAATTCTTTGCCCTTACATTACCCTATGTGGGCAGGGCCAGTTATGTGCGAGATTGGGAGCAAAGACAATTGTTGACCCCCAATAAAAAGGTAAAACTCCCATTTGGAATTGTGCGGATGACGAGCAAGAAAATCAGTAAGGGCAGTCGGTTGGTAGTGGTGGTCAACGGAATCAAAGATCCTTTTACGGAAATCAATTACGGTACGGGGAAAAATGTTAGCGAAGAAACCATCAAAGATGCCAGAGAACCTTTGATCATTAAATGGTATGGGGACAGCTATTTGGAGATTCCGGTTAAAAGAAATTAAAAGGTTGTCCAGTAGTTGATGATCAACCCGAGACCTTTTCCGCAGTAAGGGTAATGTCTGGTTCGGTAAGGGTAAGTGATTTTACCTCCCCATCCTGAAAATCAAAACTGATGGTGACAGAAGGTGTACCATTGTAGGTGAATTGGTTATCCCCAATTTTGTACAGGGCACCTCCAAACCCACCAATGGGGCCTAAGGATAGCAACTTTCTCATGTTGACACCTATGGTGAAACCTTCAGTTTCACCATTGCCATATTTGTAATCACCTAGGTATTTCTGCTGTTCCTCTGGACTTACATCCAGGTATTTGGTGCCGCTTGCATTGCCCAAACCGGATAAATAATCGATGGTCTGCTCTAGATGTTCCATTTGGGTTGCGGTCATTTTGTCCTTCATGCGCTCCCCTGCATAGGCGTGATCTAACAAACTTATTCCGTGTGGACCGGTAGCTTCCTGTATTCCGGGTGCTGCTTCAATAGCAGATATTACCACATTAAAATGACCCAACATCGCAAAAGTGAACAGGGTAGGACGAGCTCCTTTGCTCATCAAATACATCGCGATATCCCTTCGACCAACATGGGATGCAGCTCCAATGGCCGATTCAAAATCACCAAAACGCCACTCCCAAACCGATCGCGAAAGTTCAGGTCTTTTTTCCACCAAGGCTTTTACGCCATCGAGATCAAAATGGGATTTCCCTACTACTTCCGCAACAATTTCTGGTGCTATGTTGGGAAAGTGTTGAGGTATGTTATCATTATAGGGCAACACCGAGGGATTGTTTGCATTTTGAGCTGCCCAAGAGATACTTGGGAACGACAAACCTAGCATTGCCAAGGAAGACGTTTTTAGCAAAGCTCTCCTGTTTACCGTATGTTTTTTTGATTCCATTTCCTTAAATGTACCAAAAAAGAAAAAGGGACGATGTTTCCAACGCCCCTTTAACAACAAAACCAGGGTTTTTTACAAAGTAATGCTCAAAAGCCTATCTTTTTGAAAGCTGATTCCTTTCAAAGCTTTATTTTTTCTTATAAAAAAAGCTGTTCAATGGAATTGATAGTCGGTGCCCGGTAATTGCGACAATACATTGGGTCCCAAATCCAAAGCCTTGGCACGACCGTCCAAAGTTGGGGCAATGGTGCCCTTTTCTTTGAGATATTCCTCGATCACATCGTGGATGGTGTAGTCCATCACTTCGGTTTCCACAGTGTTGGGCATACGGCAGAGGGTGGGTAGTGGTTCACCTTCCCTACGACAGGCGGACATGGAGTACAATTGATCTTCTACCATGGGTTTGCCACCGATCATAATGGAAGCCACACGTTCGCCCATGGGCTTGTTGGCATAAAAGGTAAGCTCCATGCCGGAAAAACGCACCAACCAGCCCCCAAATCGTTCTGTGGGATCTGCAGCGAACACATTGTTCAGTTCTTTTTCCAGCCAGTTCTTGATCTGTTTACCGGTAGCTTTTCCAATCTTCACTTTTTCGTTCACGGGGAGCATGCTCCACAAATCCGCTTTGGTGATCGGGGACTTACCGCCTTCTTCCACCGAAATTGGGGTGCTGAATCGGAATCCATTGGAAATGGAAATATCCACTCCTGTTTTCCATCGGGCCGCATCGGTGATAAAATTGTCCATGGGGTTTTCTACCACAAAATAGCGGTACAATGGGGTGCTGGTGTACCCCAATACTTGGTCTATTTCCTCTTTGTACGGGGCGGTTTCCTTGGCAATGACCTGCGCCACTTTTTCATCGGCAGAGTATTTCTCGGGATCTACCTCCAAAAGGTCGTAGTCCTCGTTCAAGATCTTGCCATCTTTTACGGTCAATGTGAGTTTGCCCACAAAGGAAGCAAAGGCCCCGGGTTCGGTCACTTTGGTGTATTCGGTCTCCAAAGGTCTGTGGATACGTTCGTGGGTATCGTTGCCCAGCACGTAGTCCACGCGCTCCAAGGCGGGATTGTTGGCCAGATTGTATTGCTTACTGATACCAATGTGCGTCACCACAAAAAGGATGTCCACCCCTTGGTTATCCTTCAGTTCGTTAATGAGCGCTTCCAAGTTGGCATCGATGGGATCAAAACGGATGCCTTCACTAAACGAAGGGTTCTGGCGTACTGGAATTTCAGGGTCGTTGTAGGAGATAAACCCGAGTTTTACGCCTTTTAGTTCTTTGATGAAATATTGCGGGAACAAAGTTTCGCCAGTGGCATCATCGTACATATTGGCAGAGATCACGGGCGTATCGTAATGGGTGAGTACATCCATCATGGTTTTCTTGCCATATACCACTTCCCAGTTTCCGGGAATCAAAAAGTCGTAACCCATGGTTTTGATGATCGGGGCAAAGGCCTCACCATACGACAATGCAGCTACGGCACTTCCTTGAATCATGTCGCCACCATCCAAGATCAAGGTGCCTTCGGGATTTTTACTGCGTTCGTCCTCAAAAAGAGTTTTTACATGGGCGAGCCCACCCAATTTTCTAAAGGTGATTTGTTCGTCTTCCCAAAAGAGTTCGTCGTGGGGGAACAGCTGCCCGTGAATGTCGGCGGTCTGTAATATGGTGATCGTCTGTTCGGTGTCTTGCGCAGGAGTTTTTGCATCCTTGCAGGCGGATAGCGTTCCGAAGAGCAGGGCGATAAGGCCCAAATATTTTATAGTTTGCATGTTGTTGTTTTATAAATTAGTCAAAAAGATAAGGGGTAGGCAATGCCTGATGTAGAAAGGACTATTTACGAATAGATTTTGAACTGCCGATATAAAAGGTAGAGGGGAACTACCGAGGCAAAGCGTTGCTTTTCGGCAGCGTAAAGGTGCTTTCCGCTGTTGGAAGCGGTAAAATAGCTAGGGGTTGCCACAGCTGGTAATAGCGCAGTGGCCATGAATTGCTGGGATGCGGTATTCTCGCTATGCTGCACGGCCTCGTAGGAAGCGCAGGAAGCGGATACGGTAGTTTTTATTTTATTGGAGACCTCGGATTTTTCCAGCCCAAGGGCATGTTCCAAGGAATTGCGGACTTTGCAGGGCGCCACCAAAAGCAAACCTGCCAACAAAGCGGTAAACAGGATGCGGATGTCGAATGTGGATTTGTGGATTCCCGGCATATTTCAAAGAAAGCATTAATTAGGCAAAAAAGATGTAACTAAAGTTACAGAGGTGTTTTAAATTATCGGTGACTAATAAATTGAATTTCACTTTTATTATAGATAGGAATTTATTTTCCATGTTTGATTACCACTTTACATCCAAACCCTTTAATATTAGCTAGTTTATACCCTTTTGAGTTATCATTCAGAATTTTTACGAATTTCTTTTTGAGATCTTTTTTTGCGTCATTTATTGGATTCTTAGTGTTCTTAGCCTCATGAAATTCTAAAATCATGTTATTATTATTGAATTTTAGAACAACGGAATCAATGTCAGTAACTTTTCGTTTGCTTGGTGCTTTGGAATAATCATATATATTAATTCTTGAAAGACATGCTATAGTTGTCCCTTCATATTTTCGCTTCACTGATTTAAGAAGTTGCTTTAGTTCGTGTTTTCTGTGTCTATCATCAGCATTTTCTATTGCTGTTATAATGTCTTGGGTTAAAAAATCCATTCCATTATTGGATTTTACACCGAAATATTTAAATTCAGTATAAGTATGATGGTCGATGTCGAAATAATAATCCTCTTTAATATGAAATTGAAGAATAGCCCATAAAATGCCTTTAAAAGCTGGTATGTTTTTATTCTGAATTAATTCCCATGCTTCATCTACAATTGCGTTTTGAGCTGGTTTCATGACAACCTCTATTTCTTCTTTTTTAAGATTGAGCTTTTTAATTTCAGTATAAATACCCATGGTAATATTACGACGTTTATCAACTAATCGCTTTACAGTATCCTCCATTTGATTGTTAAGAATACCAATTATGTTGCTTAAAAATCTGGGGAGGCTTTTTGTCTTGAAATTGATTGCATCAATATAGAAATCCATTACCTGAGTTGATGAAAAGGGATTAAAATCGAGTGAAGAATCAACATTAGAGACTCCTCTTTTAACTGTCAAAGCTAGACGTAAATTTTCTTTTAAATCCTCTTTTTCAATATCGTCAAATTGAAAAGTTGTCCTTAAAAAGTGTTTTAAATGGCAATCAGAAGGGTCTGCTAACCCTGTATTTATGGCTTTATCACAAAAACCCGAATAGTGATTTGTGGAAATGGATTTTAACGCATTAATTTCATACGATCTTTGAAAGGTTTGGCTTTTTGGATGTAAATATAAATTATCAATTAAAAGGGACAGGTTTGGGTGAAATAGTTCACTGACTTGTGTTTGTTGAAATCTATTTTCATAGAAATCGAAAGATAGTACGGTTGATAAAATATCAATTGAAATAGGTAAAGAAGAGTTTCTTGAATCCAAAGAAATTATAGCTAAATCACGAATATTTTTGTGAATCATTTTCAGTTGTTCAACTTTAAGTTCATTTGCAATGCTTGACGTTTGTTTGGAATCAAGAAGGTATAGTTTGTATATTTTTATTATTTCATTTTGAGTGGCAATCCGCCTTTTCAGTGACTTATAAATTCTTCGTATTGATAAAATATGATGAAACTTTACGTAATCGAAATTATCTATTACTTTTTCAGACCATACTTTTAAATCTTTATCCTTTATTGGTTTTAGAAGGTGAGATTTAAATCCCTTACGATTAATCGCCTTAAGCAGAAGAGCTTTTTCATCACCAATGGTATTTTTACAGTGTCCAAAATTGGATAACAAGAACCATGATTTTAAAATCTGATTTCCATTGTATTTTGTTCCATCAATCGTTATATCTCCTTGTGCGCTGGATGTTCCTTTAAAACTATTTTCAGCTAATTCTGAAATAACACACTGTAATATAAGATACTCATATCTAGTATGGTTAATTCCTGAAAATGCTCGTGATATAAGGCCTAAATGTGGTATGCTTTTTTGTCTTGCCACTTCATTTTCCTGTTCGTAGATTGAAAAGATTGTTGATGAAATCGAAGAAAAGTTAACGGAAACTTTGCCCAAAACACTTATATCCTCTGATATTCTTCTTTCCATTTTTAATTAAAATCTAAATAGAATAATTGATTAGAAAATATTTATTAAAAGTGATTCAAGTTAACAGAAAAAACCTACAATTACTTACGTTTTTCCGTAAGTACTCAACACTTTTATCAACAGTACTACCTAGGTGTAGGGGGGCAGTAGGTATAAATCCAACTTTTTTATACATCGGGTTCGTTTGGCTCAAAGGCCACATCCAATCGCTGCACTTTTGGGTATTTTTCAGGCGTTAGCGTAAAAAAGATGTTCACTTTCCCGTTTTCGGCCTGTAGGGTGTAGCGTCCCCGTAACTGGTTTATGGGGCGCATGTCACCCACCGCTTCAATGGCCCCGGCTTTTTCCAAAACTTCCTGTATCGCTGCCCTTCTTTTTTCTCGCGATTGGTCCAAATAAAAATTCTCAGCCAAGAGCTGCTCTTCCAAAGCGGGTTCCCATTGCTGGATCAACTGGGTAAGCTGTTCTTGTCGTTCCAAGAGCACATCGGAGGCGGGTAATTTTCGTGGTTGTAGATCGGCCGTCTCGAACAATAATGTACTAAGCTCATTTAACAACCAAGGCGAGGTATAGGTGAGGTTGCAAAATGCCATAATACCCACGCCATACTCGGGGTAAAAGGTATAGTTGCTGCCAAAGCCGGGCAACGCGCCACCATGTGAGACCCTTTTAAGGCCATTGCAGTATTCGGTAATGCCCAATCCAAAACCGTAGCCGGCCAAAATAGCACAGTCGTCACCCTTATAGTCTTTTGCATTGGCGTACAGTCTTGGGAACTGTGGCGTCTGCATTTCGCGTAACGAACTTCGTTGTATGGGGCCGTAGTCATCGTCGTTCCGTGGAGGCCATGCCGAAAGGTGGAAACTCACATATTTACTAAAATCTTCTATGGAGGTAATGAGCCCTCCCATGGCACCAAAAGCTCCGTCGTGGAGCATGGGTTCCAGTTTCCATTGTTCATCTTCCCAGCGATACCCGATGGCCAGTTGTTCTTCGGGAATGCCTTCGTATTCCCAATAGGTGTGATTCATGCCCAAGGGCTTAAAAATATTTTGGGTGATATAGTCCTGATAGGGCATCCCAGAAACCACGGAAACAATATGCCCTAAAAGGGCATAGCCGGTATTGCTGTATTCGTACCCATACGAAGGAACGTTGGAAAAGGAGATGCCTTCATCCACTAGATCGATCAACATTTGGTCGGGTTCGTCCAACTGGCGGTCGCCCCAAGGATTGTCCTCGGGAAATCCGGCCGTCATGGTCAAAAGGTTTTCAATGTCGATGGTCGGTGCATCCTTGGTCAGGTAGGTGAGCTTCGACATTTCGGGAACGTACTTGCTTACAGGGTCGTTCAGCGACAATTTTCCTTCATCCCTAAGTTTTATAATGGCCATAGCGGTAAAACTTTTGGTCATGGAAGCAATTCGGAAAGCGGATGAGGGCGAAGCGGGAATCTCCTTCTCAAGGTCCAGGTATCCGGTGGCGGAGGTAAACACCAATTCATTGTCCACTACAATACCGAAGGCAACACCCGGTAAATGCTCGGCCTTGGCATGCTCCTCGATGGATTGCTGTAGCTCGGGTGCGATTTGTTTGATTTTTTCTATCCGATCATCAGGGTTAAAAATCGGAGCTTTGTACGATTCGGAATAGGCATGGGCCGGACTTTCGACCGTGGTTTCGGTGGTTTGTTTTGTATTGCAGGAGAAAAGGCAGATTACCAAACAGACGGCGGCAAGTGGAGAGAGTAAGTGTTTCATTCTTTTAGTGTTAATGGTGCATGTTGTTAAAGATAGAATTCATTTTATAATGAATGGGAGGTTTTAATATCGCCAAAGGTTACCATTTGGATGTTGTGCTTTTTAAGCATATCCCTTGTTTTTTCGCTGGTGAAAAAGTCGAAATCCTGTTGTCGCCACTCCGAACCAAAATTGGGATGGTTGATAGTTATGCCCTGCATTTCGTGCTCGTCAAAGGCGGGATGGAGCAAAATAAGATTGAGGCCTGGGCCAAGATTTTCCAAAACGGATTGGTAATAGGCGGCCAACCCATCATTTTCAAAATACTGGAACTCACCCACATAGGTATGGTCAATTACAAAGTCATTTTTTTTAATGTGGGTTTTGGGGTTCAGACCTACCATTTGCATCACTTGCTCATTCACCAAAACGGAAAGATTGTAATGCTCGCCCAAACGTTTATAGATTTTTAAATACTCTGCATGGGCACCCACACTGTACATATGGGAATCGATATGGGTAGGGGCGAGGCCATAATTCAGGGCTTTTTCTATCTGTGCCCGAAGTTCTTTTTCCACATCTTCGGGAGTTGCATTTTCGCGCAATTGTTCTCTTTTTTTAAAGAAATGTCCGTGCTCGTCCACCAAACTGGGCACTTCGGAAACGGGCAACACGGGCCCAAAACGGTAATTTTCCCATTCGCAAGTAAGGGTAAGATGAATCCCGAGGTCGTATTGCGTGTTGTTTTTGGCAAACCTGGCCATTTCAAGAAACCACGGACAGGGGACCATCATGCTATAGGAATTCACGATACCTTTTTCCAATGCTTGAATAGTAGCTTGATTTTCGGAATGCGAAAGGCCGGCATCGTCTGCGTGGATAATCAATAGTTTGGTGTTCTTGTCAAATCCCAATCGTTGTGCTGTATTCATTCCTAGTGCTGTAAATGTTTATTCTTATGAAAGGTACTGTACCGAAAAATACCGAATTCTTTCGGAATTGACCATAAAAAAAGCCAGTAGCAACATGCCACTGGCTTTTCATACTATTTTTTATAAGGTTCTCTATTCCTTAACCTCAGGCTTTTCGGTAAACGGGGTTATTCCAAAAGCCGGGTACACTTCGGAAGGGTAGTAAAAGGTTCCGCCGCGCGATACCATGGCAATGGTTTTAATGGCCTTAATGTCTTCCACCGGGTTGCCGGGCACCAAGAAGAAATCGGCCAATTTACCGGGCTCAATGCTTCCCAAACTTTCGTGCCCTAAGTATTGCGCCATATCGTAGCTGGCCAATTTTAAGACTTCGGCAGGGGTATAGCCCAATTGTTGGTTGTACAGCTCCAATTCGCGGTGCAGATTAAAGGCGCCACCCAAATCGGTTCCGGCGACAATTAAAATGCCCTTGTCCTTCATCAGTTGAAGAGTCTCTACAATTTTATCGTAGGCTTCGCGGTAGGCTTTGTCCTCTTCATCGTCCGCAATCTGCGCCAAGGCCACTTTGAGGCTACGTTGCTCGTTGGGAGGCATGTGGTCCACATAATCCATGGCACCGGGCGTTACCTCCCCATTGCGGGAGAGCATCAAACGCTCGTGGATGGCCAGGGTAGGGTCCATCACCGTTTCGTTGGCCACAAACAAATCCATGGTCTCTTGTACTTTGTCGCTGTTCAAGTCCAATTCGGGGAAGCGCTTCATGGCGGTCAAACGCAAAAGCGTACGGGTATCTTCATCCGGTTCCAGTACCCAGCCCAACATGGTCTGGTTAATGTGCGTCATTTCGTCGTAACCAGCGCGTAGCATATCGTTGGCGTTGGAAAATGCGGGTACGTGACCCGTTACGAAAAGGCCTTGGTCATGGGCTTTTTTTACAATGGCAGGAGCCCAATCGCCGTTCATGCTGTTGTACAGTTTTACGCCGTAAAATCCGAGGCTGTCATACGTATCCACAGCGGCCAACGCTTCTTCTTGGCTTTCCACCAAAATACCGTTGTTACTGCTGTAGGGGCTTTTCCCTTCGATAAAACCAAGTCGGGTAACACGGGGTCCGGCCAATACGCCGGAGTTGATTTTTTCAATGAGGTTGCTGAGCACTTCGGTGTTGTTTCCCATATCGCGGAAGGAGGTCACTCCCGCCAAAATGTTCAACAGGGCACCGTTATCGCCTGTGTGGGCATGCATTTCGTACAGTCCGGGAACTAAAGTTCCTCCATTGCCCTCGATGATTACTTCGTCCTCGCCAGTGGCATCGGCTGCTTCGATGGCCGCAATTTTTTCACCCTCTACCACTACAGAAACCGGGTCGGTCAAGGATAGCGTCTTGGGGTCAAATACTTTTACGTTTTTGATACGCACTTTTTTGTTGTAGTTGTTGGCGTATTCTTTTTGAAGTTTTTCATAGCGCTCGGCGGAATAGTTTTCGGCCAATTCGCGCAGGCCTTTTTCTTCGGCTTCGTAACCATCCCGAATGACAATATATCTTGGAGAGATTGCCGCGAAGAACGCTTTGTTTTCGTCCATAATAAAATAGGATGGGTTCATTTCGGCACCGGAAAGGGCGTAGGTGGTCAAGGCCAATTCTCCCTCACCTGATGCATTCGGTATGGTCAAATCTTCCATTTTGGTCAGGGTCAAGTTCCCAGCCGGAAGCACGGGCAAAGTGTTCTCTGGGGCATCCAAAAGCAAGCGGGCTGCCAAAACAGCGGTGTACGGGCTTCCAAATTGGTTTACGTAAATCTGTGGGGCCTCCACAGAGGCGCTCCCAGAGCCAGTGGCATCTGTCCAAGCGGCTTCTTCGCCTTCGAGGGAGAACTGCTCGTTAACGGCATTGCCAAAGGTGGTATTCCCGCTTACTTCCCAGTTTACAGGATAGCCTTCGGCGTTCAAAACGATGGTTTCTTTCATGGTCGGGCCACGACCGTTGTTTTTGTAATCGTAATCGATAGTAATGGTGTCACCCGAGGTGTTGGCTTTTAAATAGCCCACTTTGGTCTCGCTGATGATCACGGAGTAGTTTTCTTCCCCTTGATGGTCTGCCAAGGACGATTTGGGTTCTGTTTTACAGGAATAGCCGGCCACGAGGACTAGGCTCAATAAAAGTAATCGGAGTTTCATACAATTGGTTTAAATTAAAGGTTCAAGGTAGTGAATTTTAAGGGTTGAATGTGAAGTTTAAGGACTGTACTCCATAAAATACAGCATCATCACTAATATGGAGTTTAGCCAAGAAACGTTGTTATAGATTGTTTTCCATTGACAAATCAAGATTCTTAATGAGCATATGAATTCGTTAGTTCAATTTTTTAAAAATTAAGTGCATAGTTGTTGAATCGATTGAAGTCATATCAATTAATTTTAGCGATTGCACCATTTTCAATGTATTGGTCTTGTATTCTTTAAAATGAGGTGTTTCTAAATGCGCTTCGTAGGCTTTTTTGTCGGCATATATTTCCACAATCGTAATTTCTGTAGGATTTTGCTCCTTGTACATTGGAAAAATGGAGATTACACCACTTTCCAGTTCCATTGAAGCTCTAGCTTCTTTTTTTAGTTCCGATAGGTATTCTGGAAGATGTTTAACCTCGATTTCGAGTTCAGCCATCCTAATCATCATTTTGTTGAAATCGACCTTTGAGGTTTTTTGTTTACAGGAAAAAGAAAGAATAGCAAGTGCAGAAATGAAATATATTTTTTTCATTGTTTAGGGGTGATTTTATTTAAGATTCACTTCAAGCACAAAGTCCGCTTGGTCATAATTGCGATTCTGGGGAAGCTGCACCAGCGTACCGTAGGAATTGCTGCTATGCTTCAGTTTTTTCTTCGATTGAAAATCAATCACGCTTTTAACATTGCCTGCTATGGTCGGGAAAAAGAAGTTGTCCGTTTTCCAATCCATGATGTGGATATAGATTTTATCGTCTTTATGGGTTGATACGCCCCAACTTTGCGGTGGAATAGGTCCGCCTCGGGTTCCGTAGATGGTTTCTCCATAGGTAGAGGTCCAATCCCCAATAACTTTTAGGGTGTCGATAAATTCAGGTTGAATTTTTCCGTTGGGCATAGGGCCAACGTTTAGCAGAAAGTTGGAATTGTATCCCGCCGCTTTTACCAAATATTGAATCAGTTCCTTGGTGGATTTATAGGCTTTGTCTTGCAGGGAAAAACCCCATCGCTGCGCCATGGTCTCGGCAGTTTCGAGGGGTAGGTTGCCCACTTCGGAATCGCCACTGAAACCTCCTTTGTTTTCCCCGGGCAGGTCTTTTTCAAACATCTGGAAATCTTCACCGGGGTTGGGTGCTTGATGGTGATTACTTCCTATCATGGCTTGTGGCTGTAAATCGTGGATAAGGTCATACGTTTTTTGAAGTTGCCAGTCGGCCTCTTTTTTGTCCCACCAGCCATCAAACCAAATACCTCCAATCTCTCCATAATTGGTGAGCAATTCGGTGAGTTGACCGTTCATGTAATCAAGATAGTTTTCCCAATTGCCATTATCGGGTCTTCCTGTTTTCTTTCCGGTATCCCCTCTAGGATAATAGTCGTTATGGTGCCAATCCAATTGCGAATAATAGAGAAACAGTTTTAAACCATGCTTTTTGCAGGCTTCGGCCATTTGTTTGATGACATCTTTTTGGTATACCGTTCTATCCATAATATCCCAGTCGGATATTTCACTATCGAACATGGCAAAACCATCGTGGTGTTTGGTGGTTATGGTGATGTATTTCATACCTGCCGATTTGGCCATCAACACCCATGCTTCAGCATTAAATTCGGTAGGATTGAAAAACGCAGGTATTTTTTCATAAGTCTTTTTGTCGATGGATTGCGTTTCCATCACCCATTCGTGCACCCCCAAAACGGAATATACGCCCCAATGGATGAACATCCCAAACTTGGCATTTTGGAACCATTCCCTGTTCTCCAGGTTTTCGGCGGTAGGTTTATACTCTTGAGCAAAGGATAGGTTGGAAAATACCCATGTGATCAAGGCAAGGACAATCATTTTTTTCATTAGGTTGTTTTTAAGGTTGGTATGAGCAGACAAGTTAATTAAAAGAAGTTAGATGTCAGAAGTCAAGTTGCAGTAGGCAGTAATCAGTTGTCAGTCAGCAGTTGGCAGTTAACAATAAACAATGAGCAGCCATCCAAAAATCTAAAATCTTACGTCTTATATCTGATTTCTAAACTTACCCTTCGACTACGCTCAGGGGCCGTTTCTCTAAAAATCCAAAAATCAAATCATCCGACAATCCAACCTTTGTGTGAAATAGATTCTTCATTCCGTTCAGAATGACATAAAGGACTATTCGTGGCCATTCGCGTAATTCGTGTCAAAGATACAATCGTCATTCCGAACTTGTTTCGGAATCCCATATGAGTGAGAACCTGAAACGAGTTCAGGTTGACGTTGGGATTTTTCTTCCACGAGAACTATCGGGAGACTCATAATGACAAAAATGAATTTTTGTGGCCATTCGCTTAATTCGTGTCAAAACAATTTACAATGACCAATCAACAATGAGTAATAAGCAATAAGCAATGATCAATCATTCAATACCTCTCTTCACCTTTTTTTTGAATCCTTCACCCAACAATCCAATCATCTAACTGCCCAAGAATCTAAGAATCCATCAACCGTCAACCATCAACCCTTGCGATAACTCCCAACAAATCACTATCTTTGCGCCCCTAAAACGCTAGGCAGGCATATGAACAAAAAGGTTGCATTTTACACGTTGGGCTGTAAGCTTAATTTCTCCGAAACCTCTACGATTGCAAGAGGTTTTGAAAAGGAGGAGTTTGAGCGTGTGGACTTTTCCGAAAAAGCGGATGTGTATGTGATCAATACCTGTTCGGTGACCGAGAATGCCGATAAGCGTTTTAAAACCATTGTAAAGCAAGCCCAAAAAGCCAATCCAGAAGCTTTTGTGGCAGCGGTGGGCTGTTATGCGCAGCTCAAACCCGAAGAATTGGCCGAGGTGGACGGGGTGGATTTGGTACTTGGAGCTACAGAAAAGTTCAAGATAACCGACTACCTGAACGATCTTACCAAAAACGATAGGGGAGAGGTACATTCCTGTGAAATAGAAGATGCCGATTTTTATGTGGGCAGTTATGCCATAGGTGACCGTACCCGTGCCTTTTTAAAGGTTCAGGACGGTTGCGATTATAAATGCACCTACTGTACCATTCCTTTGGCGCGAGGGATTTCGCGTAGCGATACCTTGGACAATGTGCTGAACAGTGCCAAAGAAATTGCTTCCCAAAATATTAAAGAAATCGTTTTAACGGGCGTGAACATTGGTGACTACGGAAAAGGGGAGTTCGGCAACAAAAAGCACGAACATACTTTTTTGGATTTGGTAAAGTCCTTGGATACCATTGATAATATTGATCGTCTTCGTATCTCTTCCATTGAGCCCAATTTGCTCAAAAATGAAACTATCGATTTTGTGGCAGAAAGTAATTCCTTTGTGCCTCATTTCCACGTACCATTACAAAGCGGAAGCGACGCTATCTTAAAAAAGATGCGTCGCCGTTATTTGTCCAATTTGTATGTGGATAGGGTAAAGCGCATCAAAACTGCCATGCCACATGCTTGTATTGGGGTAGATGTAATTGTTGGCTTTCCAGGGGAAACCGACGAACATTTTTTGGAGACGTATCATTTCTTGAACGAATTGGATATTTCTTACCTACACGTTTTTACGTATTCCGAAAGGGATAATACGGTGGCGGCCGAAATGGACGAAGTAGTTCCCAAAAAAGTGCGCAGTAAGCGCAGCAAGATGCTCCGTGGGCTATCAGCCAAAAAGCGTAGGGCTTTTTATGAGAGTCAGTTGGGAAGTATACGGACCGTTTTGTTCGAAGGGGAGAACAAAAAAGGATACATTCACGGATTTACCGAAAACTATGTAAAGGTAAAAGCACCTTGGGACCCTACTTTGGTGAATACCTTGCACCAAGTAGAGCTTACCAATATTGATGATGATGGTCTGGTGCGATTTGAATTTGTGCCCACCGAAGTTATGGCATAAAAAAACCTCCCGATTGAGGAGGCTTCTTAAAACTTTTAGGTACTGATAGTTGGCATTGGTCAGATGCGGATACCAACAGGTAACATTTCCTTGTATTGCCTGTTTTTTCTCAAAAAACCTGCAATTTGAGGGCTCGTAGGTACAACTCTTAGGTTGTTTTCCTGAATTTCGTTTAAAACCGCTTTGATAAAATCCTCTTTAAACCCCTCATTTGTAATTTCCTCTGGAATAACCAGCTTGGTCAAAAATACTTTGCGCTCCTGTGAAGAGTACTCAATTTTGGCTAAATGCCCATTGACAGTAGTTTCAAATTGACGCAAGAAACTATTGTCAGTGATTTCCAATGTTGTCATATAGTACTTGTTTTTTTAAATGACTCTTAGAATTACCTAGAAAAAGGTATTTCTGTGTCCCCCTGATTAAAAAATCGTATTCATTAGGCGGGGTTGGCTGCAAAAGGGATACAAAATTAGTCAAAATATTGTTAATTTCCTAGCCCTTGTCGATATTTGGCACGAAATGTCCGATAATAAAACCCATGTGTACCTGATGCCGGGAATGGCAGCCAATGCTTCCATTTTTGAAAACATCAACCTTCCGGAAAGTCGATTTGTGACCCATACTTTGGAGTGGTTTGTACCCGAAAAGGGGATGAGCTTGGTTGATTATGCCAAAAAGATGTGCGAAAAAATCGAGGAGCCCGATCCTATTTTGTTGGGTGTTTCCTTTGGTGGAATGTTGGTGCAGGAAATGGCCAAAATTATTCCAGTACAGAAAATCATTGTTGTGTCATCGGTAAAAAGCAAGCAAGAGTTGCCCAAAAGGATGATTTTTGCCAAGTACACCAAGGTGCACAAATTGTTGCCCACGGGATTGGTGAACAATGTGGAACTGTTGGCGAAATATGCTTTTGGTGAAACCGTGACCAAGCGCTTGCATCTCTATGAAAAGTATTTATCCGTTCGCGATAAATATTATATTGATTGGTCCATCGACCAGATCGTAAATTGGAATCAACTTGTTCCACCAAAAAATGTGGTTCATATTCAAGGAGAGCGGGATGCTGTTTTTCCTATGGTCAATATCAAGGATTGCATTACGGTCAAGAATGGCACCCATACCATGATAATTCACCGAGCCAAGTGGTTCAATGAGCATCTCCCCACAATTATTTTGGAATAATTTCGTCTATATAATAGTATCTTTACGGTACTTTAAAATGAATAGCTATGAAATACATTAAAAATATACTTGCCATAATAGGATTGATTGCTGTAGGAAGCACATTGATTTTTGCCGTGCAGTCAAGTGAAACAGAGGAAAGTCCTTTGATAAAGGAGTATAAAGCCGAATCTACGGATAAAAATGTCGCAGATACCTATCAGATTAGCGCCATCGAAATTCCTAAGGATTTAAATTTTGCGGGCGAACCGGTTCCACAAGAAGATCCTGAAATTATGGAGCGAGTAGATCGTGAGTTTTTGGTAAACACCTATTGGCAGTCCAATGCCCTTTTGTTGATGAAGCGGGCCAATAAATATTTTCCGATAATCGAGCCCATTCTTAAAAAGAATGGCATCCCGGATGATTTTAAATACCTGGCCGTCGCCGAAAGTGGATTGGAAAACGTGGTTTCCCCGGCAGGTGCCACAGGTTTTTGGCAAATTATGAAAGGCACTGGGCGGGAATATGGCCTTGAGGTGAACGATAATGTGGATGAACGCTATCACATAGAAAAAGCTACCCAAGTAGCTTGTGACTACCTGAACAAGTGGAAAGACCGATTTGGAAGTTGGACCTTGACAGCGGCTGCTTACAACGCGGGACCTGCCGGTATACAAAAATATATGGGCATACAACAAGTGGATGATTACTACGATTTGCTCTTGGGGCAGGAGACCGGACGTTACGTATTCCGTATTTTGGCCATTAAGGAGATTATTTCCAATCGTGACAAGTATGGTTTCCAGTTGGAAGAAGAGGATATGTATGAAAAGGTGCCAACTTTTAAAGTGGAAGTAGATTCTGTGGTAACCAATTGGGCCGATTTTGCGGAGCTTTATGAAATCAACTACAAAGTTTTGAAGCGCCACAACCCTTGGTTGCGCGAACCGCACTTGAACAATGCTTCCCGTAAAAAATATACCATCGAAATCCCGAATAAAGGGTACTATCGAGTGGGGAATATGGGGAAGTAGGTTTTAACTTGGAATGTTGCCTAACGTTTTAGGAATAATTTGGTAACGGAGTAATTCGTAGGCTTCTTAATGCTTATAGCGAAAGGGCTCTACTGTCATAAATTGCGGCTATTATTGCAGATGTCTTTGTCTCAATTTTCTTGTGTTATTATTTTTTCACCTTTTTCTACATCTCGGATTATTATGCCATGAAACTCTTCTTTGTCTGGAGAATTCCAATTCCCTTTTGCCGCTTTTCCGATAAATATGGTTTGATTGTCCGAGTTCAAATTCAGGCCTGTAGTTCCATCAGGCATTAGTGAAAGAGTTGCTCCTTCTGTTCCATTGCCATTATCAAGACCTAGTACAACCCTATCGCTACCGTTAACATCTAAAATACCATAGCCTGTTCTTTCCAAACCCGTTTTATCGTTAATTATTATTCCGGTAGAATTGCCTATTCTTTTACCAATAATTGGGTCGGGTGCAGGGTCGCCAACTATAACTTTGTCCCAACCATTTTCATCCAATATTACCATTCCGTTTGCTTCATGGTTGTATTCTCTGTACCAATTCATATATTTTTCACCAAATCTTTTCCCCCAGGTTTCCTTAATTTTTGTGGTATCCGTTCTTGCTCTGTTTTTCGCATATGGAATAGGTGCTCCAATGAGTATCCTTTCCTTACCATTAGCATCTTCTACTACAATACCCTGAACACGAATAATTTTATCATACCTAAAGCTATTTTGCTTTGATAAAAAGTAGATAACTATAATTAATATGACGAAGAAAATATCTTTAATCCTGCTACGATGTTTTAATTGCGTAAGCTCCTTTTTTAATGAATTGAAATTTTCATTCATGACTACGTCTTTTAAATCATTTATTTAAAGACGACCATTTTTCTACAACGTTGCAAGAAAATCTAAATGACCCTAATCGTTAAAGATATTATTCGTTCCAAGGGTGCAGATCTTCCAATTGCCGAAACAAGTTCAGGATAAGAAGTTGAGTAAATGTTCCAGTAGGGATTGACCAATTATTGATAGTAGTGATGCCTAATCATTCAGAATAAAAATAGGTGGAAGGAAGACCTAAACCTTCTTCATCTGCTGCTGCATCATCTTAATTCAGGGTTAACAATTAAACCCGCATAAGTTTTGTTAGGACAATACTATGTTGCATTTAACAATACTTCACCTAAAAATACACCATCGAAATCCCGAATAAAGTGTACTATCGAGTGGGGAGTACTGGAAAATAGGTTCTTAGACCAGGTTCTCTTTTAGTATTTAAACAGAAAGTAAGGCGAAGGAAAATACGTTTCTACCCTTGGTAGTAATGCTGGCGAAATGTATCCCCAATCGGAATATCCAGCATCAATGGCTGCTTGGGTAATGATTTGTAAATGCACATGGCAAAACCAACCACCGCTATCGCTTTCTTGTCCTATGTGTGCAAACCTTTGACCCGCCTTGATTTCGTCTCCAACATTGACCAAGTGTGGCGTTTTCAAGTGCCCATACAAGGAATAAAAGACTACTCTGTTGATGTCATGTTTTAGGATGATGTAGCCCCCGTAATTACCAAGGGTATTTTCTTTTCCTGTTTTATAGACCTCGGCATCCAGGGGAGCATACATTGGGGTGTCATACGGTACCACAATGTCCAGACCAAGATGATAATACCGTTGTTCCTCGATAATATTAGGATAAGCCCTTAATAGGCTTTTACGCTCTTCCAAATATCTGCCAATGCCCCATTGGTGGGCAGATGCCTCCAACTCATCAAAAATCATGGCATTGAACTGTTTGAAATCAGTAAGGTTGTATTCCAGTGTTTTGGGGTTGTTGGATGAAAAATCAAAGATATAAGGCTCTCCTTTTAGGAAATCACCGAACAGGGGGCGGATGTTGACGCCGTTGAGGTTGAGAGGGTAGTACATAAATAAATAAAGTAGATTTGAGCGAAATTCTAATTAGAATAACTAAAACATTATTAGGGGAAGTTTATTTATTGTAAGAAGACCGTTTATTATGAGGAACTTTCATTAATTCCTTCTCATCTCAACAGTACCATTGAATATTTCTTCCGTATAATCATTTAAAGATTGGTCAAGAAATTTGACCATTTCCCAATTTCCTTCGACCATCGATTTATCTTCATTGAAAAAACCTAGATAATGTACTTCGGGGTGTGTGGTTGTCTTGTCAGTATGAAACTTTCCATTTTCATCTTTAAAATAAGAGAAAGGATATTTCAAGATAAAACTAATCTTACCATCTTCAACAAACCCTTTTACTTTGGGAGGTTCGTCAAACACATGTTTAGATTCTGAGCTAGAAAAAGTTCCAACAAATGATTCTCCACTAAATATAATTTTCATTGAAAATTCAACTTCAATATATTGTTCAGCTGTTTCATACCCATCTAAATATGAGAAAAAGCCTTTCCAATTTTGTTCAGCGTGGACGGTTTTCATTTTTTAGAATAAAACCTAAATCTTCTTCATCTGCTGCTGCATCATCTTAATTTGGTCGGTAAGCATATTGTTCTTGTCCAATTTCTTGGCCTCTTTTAACAATTGGGTGGCCTCACGCTTTCTGCGTTTTTGCATGGCGATGCCCGCCAAGCTCAATTTGGCCATGGCCACATCATAATCCATGGTCAACCCATATTTCAGGGCCTTTTTAAAGTACTTTTCAGCCTGGGTCAGGTTTTTTTGTGAGTAGATGATTCCGTGCAAGTAGTTGTAGTATCCCACTTGTTTTTTGATCAAAGCGGACTCTGGGTTCTTTATTTTATCAAGCCAGCGTTGCACGCCATCCATATCCTGCTTTCTCATTTTAAGAAAGGCCAATAGGATAAATTCATTTCTAAAGTATAGAAAAATGAATACGAAGGATAGCAAAATCAACGCAATTCCGTTGCCAATGTTGCCTTCCACAAACTGGTAAACGGCATAGGCAATGATAAGAACGGCAATAACGAGCTTGATATTTTTATTGAACATACGGTCTAGTGATTTTTACCTGTTGTTAAGCGCTCGCAAAAGTACTAAAAACTTAATTAAATATTTTAAGTTTGGGCTTGCCAAAGTAAAAAGTCTTCGTATATTTGCGCCCAGAATTTTTTAGGGAAAACAAATTTCCCGACATCAAAATCCATAAAACAGTTCGGAAATGAAAAGAACGTATCAACCATCCAAAAGGAAGAGAAGAAACAAGCATGGTTTTAGGGAGCGCATGGCGACTGCCAATGGTAGAAAAGTTCTTGCGAGAAGAAGAGCCAAGGGAAGAAAGAGATTAACTGTTTCCTCTGAGCCAAGACATAAAAAATAATGATAGTATTTATTATTTAAATTAAAGGTGTTACTTTTCCAGTAACACCTTTTTTTTGACATATAAGCAGATAACGAGAAACCCCTAAAGAAAATGCCCAAAAGAAAAGATTTAAATTCCATTTTGATTATTGGTTCTGGCCCGATCATTATCGGTCAGGCATGTGAGTTCGATTATTCTGGTTCCCAAGCGCTTCGTTCCCTACGGGAAGATGGTATCGAAACCATTTTGATAAACAGCAACCCCGCCACCATTATGACGGACCCCACCATGGCGGACCACGTTTATCTAAAACCATTGACGACGAAGTCGATCGTAGAAATACTTAAAAAACACCCGAACATCGATGCCGTATTGCCAACTATGGGCGGACAAACCGCATTGAACCTTTGTATCGAGGCCGATGACAAAGGTATTTGGGAAGATTTTGGAGTAAAAATCATAGGGGTGGACATCGACGCCATCAACATTACCGAAGACCGTGAAAAGTTTAGGGAGTTGATGCTCAAAATTGGTATAGGAATGCCTCCACAGGCCTCTGCAACATCCTTCCTAAAAGGAAAGGAAATTGCCCAGGAATTCGGGTTTCCGTTGGTGATTCGAGCCTCCTTTACGCTTGGTGGGGCAGGAGCGGCCATCGTACACGATCCAGCAGAGTTCGACGATATGTTGAGCTATGGCCTGGAGGTGTCCCCAATTCACGAGGTAATGATCGATAAGGCCTTAATGGGCTGGAAAGAATACGAACTGGAGCTGCTACGTGACAAAAATGACAACGTAGTCATCATCTGTACCATAGAGAATATGGACCCTATGGGCATCCATACAGGGGACTCCATTACCGTGGCACCTGCGATGACCTTGTCCGACAGGACGTTCCAGCGGATGCGGGATATGGCCATCCATATGATGCGCAGTATAGGGGACTTCGCCGGTGGATGTAATGTTCAGTTTGCCGTAAGCCCAGATGAGAAAGAGGATATTATCGCAATCGAAATCAACCCAAGGGTATCTAGGTCGTCCGCTTTGGCATCCAAAGCAACGGGGTATCCGATTGCAAAAATTGCTGCCAAATTGGCCATTGGCTACACTTTGGATGAGTTGGACAACCAGATTACCCAATCTACTTCAGCCCTGTTTGAGCCAACTTTGGATTATGTAATCGTAAAAATACCACGATGGAACTTTGATAAGTTCGAAGGTTCCGACAGAACACTGGGCCTTCAGATGAAGTCTGTAGGAGAGGTGATGGGC